>Ga0169931_10001103_pt1 | contig 44328 bp, 39 predicted proteins | sample Kivu_15m_20L_FD_129675 | JGI IMG/M metagenome (GOLD analysis project Ga0169931, IMG submission 129675) | Freshwater microbial communities from Lake Kivu, Western Province, Rwanda to study Microbial Dark Matter (Phase II) - Kivu_15m_20L... | ecosystem: Environmental > Aquatic > Freshwater > Lake... | reverse complement strand
GGAACTTGACCGTCAGGAACAAGCTCGTAAGTGGGATGAAAACAAACGGGAACTGGAACTTGACCGTCAGGAACAAGCTCGTAAGTGGGATGAAAACAAACGGGAACTGGAACTTGACCGTCAAGAACAAGCTCGTAAGTGGGATGAGCAAACTGGTAAATGGAATGAAAACAGACAGGAATTTGACCGAGTTATCGCAGCAATAGATCGCATGAGTCGTAAGCATGACATTGCTATTAGCGGACTCGGTTCACGGTGGGGCCTATGTTCTGAGTCCTCGTTTCGTAATGGTCTAAAAGCAATCTTAGAAGAGTCCTTTGGCGTAGAAGTTTTGAATATAGTGGAGTATGATGATCAAGGAATAGTATTTGGTAGACCAGACCAAGTGGAACTGGATTTGATTATAAGAAATGGGGAACTAATCATTTGTGAGATCAAATCATCCGTAAGCAAAGCTGACTTGTACACGTTTTACCGGAAAGTAGACTTTTATCAGCAACAACATCAAAGACAAGCTACGAGAAAGATTGTAATTTCACCCATGGTTCACCCCAGTGCCAATTCCATAGCTTCTAAATTAGGAATTGAAATTTACAGCTCTAGTGAAGATGTTTCCGCAGAATTACCCCCTTCCCCAAGTTTGTAATTGAAAGTAAACTAGTAGGAGGGTTATTACTAATAAAACACTAGCAACTGCAGCAGCATAACCGAAATCAAATTGGGCAAAAGCTTCTTGATAGGTGTAGTAAACCAACAAATTAGTAGAATTTAAAGGACCGCCACCAGTAATTACATAAACAGGCTCAAAACTGCGAAATGTGAAAATAGAAGTGGTGACAGTAGCAAAAATTAAAGTTGGTCTTAGTCCTGGCAAAGTAATATGCCAAAACTGTTGCCAGTCACCTGCTCCGTCCAGCTCTGCTGCTTCGTAAAGAGTTGATGAAATGGCTTGTAAACCAGCTAAAAAAACCACCATGTTGAAACCAATTTGCTTCCAAATACTAAACAAAATTAAAACTGGCATGGCCCAAAAAGTATCACCTAACCAAGATATGGGAGGAACCCCAAAAAACTCCAACATTCCATTTACAGGACCAGTATTCTGAAACAACCAACGAAAACCTAAACCAGCAGCAACCAAAGAAATAATAGAAGGTAAAAAATAGAAACTACGTAAAATTCCCCGCCAAGGTAGCACACGATTTAATAATACTGCTAACCCTATGGGAATTACTAAACTGGGAATCACCGTACCCAAAGTGAAATAGGCAGTGTTAAATAAGACCTGCCAAAAATCCGAATTTAATAACAGACGCCAGTAGTTCTTCAAACCTACCCAATAAATACCCTTAGACGTAAAACTACCAGCAGTGAAACTCAGATAAAATAAATAGACAATTGGCCAAATTATAAACAAACCTAATAATACCAGCGCCGGAGCTAGAAAAGTCCAAGCAGCAATGGTATGATTATCTAAGAGTTGACTGAGGGAAAACCGCCATCTTTTCATGATAATCTTGTTGAACGGGAGAATATCAGTAACTTTATGATTCAATCTTACTCCATGAATAGCACCTCTAGTCTAATTTCCCCTGATGTTTCAGGTTACCAGTCCCATGACATAAAACCTGTAAAATTAGGAGTCATGGCCTCTGGGAATGGGAGCAATTTTGAGGTGGTTGCTCAAGCAATCAAATCGGGGGATCTTAATGCCCAAATTCAAGTTTTAATTTATAATAATCCCCTAGCAAAAGCAGCAGAAAGGGCTCTCAATCATGGAGTAGAAGCAATATTGCTCAATCATCGTCATTACCAAAAGCGAGAAGATTTGGATCGGGAAATTGTCAGCACTCTACGCCAATATCAAGTTGATTTAGTAGTTATGGCCGGTTGGATGCGTTTAGTTACCCAAGAACTAATAGATGCTTTTCCGAATCACATTATTAATATCCACCCCAGTTTATTACCTAGTTTTAAAGGTGTTAGAGCTGTAGAGCAAGCCTTAGAAGCAGGTGTAAAAATAACAGGTTGTACAGTTCACCTGCTGAGATTAGAAATGGACAGCGGTCCAATTTTGATGCAAGCTGCAGTTCCAGTATTGCCAAACGATACAGCAGAAACCCTACATGCGAGAATCCAAGTTCAGGAACACCGGATCTTACCATTGGCCATTGCTCAGGTAGCTGATAAAATCTAAAAGATTAGAAATTATAGCTTATATCCATGCCCATATTAACCAATATGCTTCTTAATCCTATCAAGTTTGGTACTGATGGATGGCGAGGAGTAATCGCTGATGAGTTTACTTTTGAACGTCTGACTTTAGTTGCTTCCGTAGCAGCTAAAGTGTTATATAATACATATTATTCCCTGACCGGTAGCCGTACCATTGTGGTCGGATATGACCGTCGCTTTATGGCGGAAAATTTTGCCCGCGTTGTGGCTGATGCTATTAAAGCTTTAGGATTTGATGTTCTATTTAGTCAGGACTATGCACCAACACCTGCTTTTAGTTGGGCTGCTAAAGATTTTAATGCTTTGGGAGCTTTAGTGATCACAGCTAGTCATAACCCTGGCTCCTATTTGGGGTTAAAAGTCAAGAGTGCTTTTGGGGGTTCAGTCCCTCCAGAAGTTACTCAGGAAATAGAAAGATTATTAACTGTAGAATTTTCCCCAGTAGGTAATCTAGGAAAAGAAGAGACGTTTGATCCCTGGATAAGTTATTGTCAAGCATTGGCAAAGAAAGTGAATATTGAGGCAATTCAGGAAGCAATATCCTCGGATAAATTAACACTATTTGTTGATGTGATGCATGGTGCAGCAGCTAGTGGTTTGGGGAGGCTATTAGGGCAAAAAGTGAAAGAAATTAATGGCAATCGAGATCCCCTATTTGGCGGAAAACCACCAGAACCTTTGCCTAAATATATTTCTGAAATTTCAGCTGAAATTAAAAATTATACAGAAATTCATCACCAACAAAATCGGTCAATATTAACGGTTGGTTTAGTATTTGATGGAGATGGCGATCGCATTGCGGCGTTGGATAGAAATGGCAATTTTCTAAGTTCTCAGATATTGATTCCAATTTTGATAGATCACCTAAAAACCAGACGCAATTTTACCGGAGAAATTGTCAAAACCGTCAGTGGGTCTGACTTAATTCCCAGTGTAGCCAGATCCCTAGGTTTATCAATATTTGAAACTGCTGTTGGTTATAAATACATTGCTGATAGAATGTTGATGACAGAAGTTTTATTAGGTGGTGAAGAATCCGGGGGGATTGGTTATGGTAGCCACATTCCTGAGCGGGATGCTCTATTATCTGCATTGTACGTATTAGAAGCAGTTGTAGATTCTGGTTTAGATTTGGGTGAATATTATCAGCAATTACAGGAAAAGAATAATTTCTTCTCTGCTTATGATCGGATAGATTTACCATTGGCAAGTATGCAGATCCGCGATCAATTGCTACAACAACTACAAACTCAGAAATTAACAGAAATTGCTGGCAAAAAAGTCATTAATTGTCAAACCATAGACGGTTATAAATTCCGTCTTGCGGATGAAAGTTGGTTAATGATTCGATTTAGTGGCACTGAACCAGTCTTAAGACTTTACTGTGAAGCACCTACCATAGAACAAGTTCACCAAACATTAAATTGGGCAAAAACCTGGGCAGAATCAAATTAACATTTACCAACATTTACTAGTACAATGAAAAAAACACTTGTGGTAGCGACGGGAAATCTGGGAAAATTAAGGGAAATGCAGGCTTATTTATCCGATTCTGGTTGGGAACTAACTCCCAAACCCCCTGATTTAGATGTCAATGAAACCGGAACCACCTTTGCTGAAAACGCCTGTTTGAAAGCTGTAGAAGTTGCAAAATATACATCTGAATGGGCGATCGCTGATGATTCTGGCTTAGGGGTAGACTGGTTAAATGGTGCGCCTGGTGTATATTCTGCCCGGTATGGAAACACGGACGAAGAAAGGATTGGAAGGTTACTAAGGGAACTAGCAAACACGGAAAACCGACGAGCCAAATTTATCTGTGCCATAGCTGTTGCTAACCCCCAGGGGGAAATTATTTTCCAGTCTGAGGGTAGTTGTGAGGGGGAAATTCTGTATGAAGTGAGGGGAGATGGGGGTTTCGGTTACGATCCGATTTTTTATGTTCCGGAAAAAAAATTGACCTTTGCTCAAATGTCACCGGAGTTGAAAAAAAGCATTAGTCACCGGGGTCATGCTCTAAGAAAGATAATTCCCCAGTTGCTTGGAGTTGACTAATTTCCCCCGAACTCTAATTTAACGCAGGATCTTGAGTCTTAGTTTCTTCTTTCCTTTTATCCGACTGTTGTTCAGTTGCTTGTTGAACTTGTTGCAAGTGAATGCTATTGACTTGGCTAATGAATAGTTCTACAGCTTGACTGGCTTTTTGTTGTTGTTCTAGGTCACCAACAACATCATAACAACGATATGCGGGTGTGATTCCTAAAATGAATTTTTCTTGTTCTGCTTCTAATAACTCTACAATTGTATTGGCTGTAACCCAATTTTTTTGAAAGGGAAAAGATGTAACAATGCTAGCGACAATAGATGCTACTGCAGGACAAATGACAGGTAGCCACTTCAACCAGGGTTGTCCGGTTTCTAGTTTATCAACCAGGACTAAAATTGGTGTGACACCTGAGAGAATCACCGTGGAAATTTGTAAGACATAGTAAAGAGATCTGGCTATATTCCTGGTTTTTTTATAGTCATTGATCAAATCTTGACAATATTCCAGAGCTTTAGCTCTTGCAGGGACAATAGTATTATGTTCCAAGGAATTGCTATTCTGTAACAGGGATGTGTAAAGTTCAGCTTTTTTGGTGAATTCGTTTTTCTTGGCTTGTTTTTCCGCTGCACCTACTGAGTTTCTGTTGACAAGAAACAGCAAAATGGCTACTGCGGAAGCTCCAATTCCAGCTAGCAAGTAGGGCTGATTATTAGAGTCGAAATAGATGATCAATGCTGCACCAATAAAAACAGCAGCTAATAGATAATCAATCAGTTTTAAAAACAACAACATTTTTGCAAAAGGTTAGGAAAATAAATTGGATGTAGATAATTGTGACTCAACTTATCATTGAGTCGATTTGGGGGGAAACACGGTTTTCCCCCAACAATTACACCATGTTAACCTAGTCTTTGCCAATATGTCCATTTTTAACCTGATATTTAACAGTAAATAATATATGATATATCGTCTTATGTCATCAATTATTTAAAAAAAGTTTAAAAAAAGAATTTTTAAAAAAAGTTAAATTTAATTAACAAACACATAATTGAAGATGTTACAATGGAACTCTTACAGCAATTTCAGATGACCAACAACTCTATTGTAGAGTCGGTTACAGCTCATTTGGTGCATCTGGATTACTCAATAGATGACTAGATAAGTAGTATAAAATGAACATCGAATCTCTTGGAATTACTGGTTTTCGCGCTTTTGAGCAAGCAATATTTAACTTAAATCCAGCCATGCTCAACTTAGTGTTGAGATTAAATTTCAGGTGTTTACTCAACCGACTAGAAAGAAAATACAAATTTCAACCGAATTTCTGAGATATCCTTATATATGATAGAGATTGACTCAGAAAAGTAGAATGAAACTGGCAGCAAGAGTAGGTCAGGTAACACCCTCTATTACCCTGGCTATTACAGCTAAAGCTAAGGGTATGAAGACCGAGGGTATTGATGTTTGTAGTTTTAGTGCTGGAGAGCCGGATTTTGATACTCCAGCCCATGTTAGAGATGCAGCCATAAAGGCTTTAAAAGAAGGCAAAACCAAATATGGTGCTGCCGCTGGTGAGCCAAAGCTACGAGAAGCTATTGCTAACAAGCTAAAAAGCGATAATGGTTTAGACTATAAACCAGAAAACGTCTTGGTTACTAATGGGGGTAAACATTCCCTATATAATCTCATCATGGCATTAATTGAACCAGGAGATGAGGTAATTATCCCCGCACCCTATTGGTTGAGTTATCCAGAAATGGTTACTTTAGCAGGTGGTAGGTCAGTAATTGTACCAACCTATGCTGATAATGGCTATAAAATTAGTGCCCAACAGCTCAAACAAGCTATTACCTCAAAAACTAAGTTATTTGTCCTTAATTCCCCTTCTAACCCCACCGGGATGGTGTACACATTAGAAGAAATTCGGGATCTAGCTCAGGTGATTGTGGAGGCGGATATTTTTGTGGTTTCTGATGAAATTTACGAAAAGATTCTCTATGATGGCTCACAACATGTTAGTATTGGTTCCCTAGGTGAAGAAATTTTTTCCAGGACTTTAATTAGTAATGGCTTTGCTAAGGGTTATTCCATGACTGGTTGGCGTTTGGGTTATTTGGCAGGACCCTTGGAAATTATTAAAGCTGCTACTACTATTCAAGGACATAGTACTTCTAATGTCTGTACTTTTGCTCAATATGGTGCGATCGCTGCTCTGGAAGGTTCACAAAATTGTGTAGAAGAAATGCGTCAAGCTTTTGCTCAACGTCGTCAGGTTATGTATGATGGCATCAACTCCATTCCTGGGTTGACTTGTGCGCGACCCGATGGGGCTTTTTATTTATTTCCCGACATCAGTAAAACCGGTTTAAGGTCTCTGGAGTTTTGCGATGCTTTATTAGAATCTCATCAAGTTGCTGTTATTCCAGGGGTAGCTTTCGGAGCTGATAACAACATCCGTCTTTCCTATGCTACAGATATGACTACAATTAAGAAAGGAGTGGAAAGACTAGACAAGTTTGTTCGCTCCCTGTCTTAGTTTTACAATATAGCTGTAGCCACCTGCACCGGGTAAGGGATAAACCCCTTCCTGAGCGCTGGCTAAAGCTATAAATTAATACATTTGTAGAGAGAGCCAATAATTAACCATAATTAGCCATTAGTAATATGATTCACATAATGCATATTATCCTGTATAGTAAACCTGGTTGTCATCTTTGTGAGGGGTTAATAGAAAAGTTAGAACAAATAACCCATCACAATAGTAAAAGTAGTAATAAAGATGCTAGTATTAGTTTTACTTTAGAAGTGCGTGACATTACCACCCATGAAGATTGGTTTGCCGCCTATCAGTATGAAATTCCCGTGTTGTTTCTACGGGGTGGAGCAACAGAGTATTTGCAATCTGTACCCCGTCCTTCTCCCCGTGCAAGTGTTCAGCAATTAGAGAACTTGTTATTGACCACAGCTAGTAATTTGTTGATCTTAGCAGATCAACAACTCTAATATACCAATAAAACACAGAAGATGGAATTGCTAGTTGCCAATTCGTTAGGTACTGTGGTTAAAATCGTGCAAAATAGACACAAGACATCTGCCAGATCTTTTCGCGATGAGGTATGAGATAATGAATTTAAGAGAATTATTGGCTGTTATTGATGGCGTGGAATACCAGGGTAAAGATGTGGAAGTTCGGGGGATCAAAACCAATTCCCATGCTTGTGGCGAGGGGGATTTATTTATTGGCATACCCGGAACCAGGGTTGATGGAGGTGAGTTCTGGCCCAGTGCTTTAGCTGCTGGTGCGGTTGCGGCCATTATCTCCCCACAAGCAGCATCCAAAACTCCCCCCACCTCAGATGCTCTCGTAATCACTGCTACCAATCTTAATAAGGTCTGTGCCCAGGTTTGTGCAGCTTTTTATGGCTATCCAGCGGAAAAACTGCAAATCGTTGGCGTAACTGGGACTAATGGCAAAACTACTACTACCCATTTAATTGAGTATTTTCTCAATCAAGCTAATTTGCCAGCGGCTTTACTCGGTACTCTTTATACTCGCTGGCCTGGTTTTTCTCAAGTTGCTAACCATACCACTCCCTTTGCAATTGACTTACAGCACAATCTGGCTCAAGCTGTTGATGCTGGTTGTCAGCTGGGGATTATGGAGGTTAGTTCCCACTCCCTAGCCCAAGATAGGGTTTTTGGCTGTCCCTTTGAGGTTTCTGTATTTACTAATCTCACTCAAGATCATCTTGATTATCACCAGGATATGGAAGATTATTTTCGAGCTAAGGCTTTGTTATTTACTCCTGACTATCTTCAAGGAAGAGCAGTTATTAATATTGATGATCACTATGGACAACGTTTAACTATTGGTTTGGATAAACAGCAGCTTTGGACATACAGCATTAATAATACTAGTGCCGATTTCTGGGTGAGTGATCTGAATTATCAACCTCATGGTGTCAGCGGTATTTTACATACTCCCGAGGGTAATTCCCCTTTTAGCTCCCCCCTGGTGGGACAGTATAACTTAGAAAATCTTTTGGCAGCTGTAGCTGCGGTTCTACATCTGGGGTTGGATTTGGAAACTGTGGTAGATTATATACCTAATTTTCCAGGTGTCCCTGGTAGAATGGAACGAATTCAAATCAATCCTCACCAGGATATTAGCGTTATTGTGGATTATGCTCATACCCCTGATAGTTTGGAAAATCTACTTAAAGCGGCTCGTCCATTTATACCAGGAAGAATGATTTGCGTCTTTGGCTGTGGAGGGGATAGGGATAAAACAAAACGTCCAAAAATGGGTAGAGTTGCAGCGGATTTGGCAGATGTGGTCGTGGTAACCTCTGATAATCCACGCACTGAAAACCCAGATGCAATATTAGAAGATATCCTGACGGGTATGCCCGAGGATGTGTCAAGACTGGTAATTAGCGATCGCGCTAGAGCTATTCATACTGCTATACTGGAAGCTCAACCAGGTGATGGTGTATTATTAGCAGGTAAAGGTCACGAAGATTATCAAATTCTCGGGACGGAAAAAATCCATTTTGATGATAGAGAACAAGCTCGTGATGCCTTACATTTAAGAACAGCTAAGAATAGCTAAATTTGCAATGATGTTACTTTAGGGGTAAATATGCCAAGAACACAGAAAAACGATAATTTTGTTGATAAGTCTTTTACCGTTATGGCAGATTTAATCCTGAAACTTCTGCCAACTAATAAAAAGGCTAAAGAGGCTTTTGTTTACTATCGAGATGGCATGTCAGCACAGGCTGAAGGGGAATATGCCGAAGCACTAGAATATTACGAAGAGGCTCTATCTTTAGAAGAAGATACCAATGACAAAAGTTTTATCTTGTACAACATGGGACTGATATATGCCAGCAATGGAGACCATGATCAAGCTCTGGATTTCTATCATAAAGCCATTGATTTGAATCCTCGGTTACCTCAGGCCTTAAATAACATCGCTGTGATCTATCACTACAAGGGCGAAAAAGCAAAGGAAGAAGGTGACAACGATGGTGGAGAAGCACTATTTGACCAGGCCGCAGACTATTGGATCCGGGCAATTCGTCTGGCCCCTAATAACTACATTGAAGCCCAAAACTGGTTGAAAACTACCGGGCGATCGCAAATTGATGTATTCTTTTAACCAATAACCAAATTTTAAATAACCAATTATTTATTGCTAAAACATGATTGATCGCGAACAGGTTCGTAAAGTAGCCAACCTAGCTCGGCTAGAATTAACAGCAGAGGAGGAGGAACAATTCACCTTCCAGCTGGGAAGCATTTTGGAGTATGTAGAACAACTGGGGGAACTTGATGTTAGCAACGTCCCTCCTACCACCAGGGCCATTGACTTGAGCAATGTGACTAGGGAAGACAAACTACAACCCTACCTGGACAGAGAGGCCATACTTAGAAGTGCTCCCCAACAGGAGGGTGACTTTTTCAAAGTTCCCAAAATCCTCAATGGGGAGTAAAGACCTAAAAAAATTGCCGAAGGACATAACCTGAACTAGGACAGGAAGTACCAACGGCGATTTTATTGTTTTTAAAAAGACTAGGACAGTTTAAGTCTACTGATAAGAAGCCTGCTCGGCTTCTAATTGGCGAATTAGACTCTCGTCACCTTTTGTTCTTGCTGCTTCCAGTCGGTGCTCAAGATTTTTGAGTATATTTTGTCTGTGTACTTGTTCAGCCTTTTTAGCTGCTTGTGATCTAGAATTAATCATTTATGTTATGTGACCTCTTGTCTTCAATTCGGACAGTAGATTTTAACCGCTCAAACCCAACATTCCGTAACCTACATTACAGAAAAATAATATAATATCTGAAACTGGGGGTCAAGATATATAAGGTAAAGAAATGTTGCGGAGCATTCTTGGATTGAGAGCAGTTTCTCACCCGAGGAATAAAATTTAGGTGCTGGGCGGTTAAACTGGCCTTGCTTACTAGAAATAGTTGTCGTAAAATTAAGTAGTCCTTTATGTTAGAGACGGCTTTTTGGTACAATATTGTGTGGAAATAGTCCAGGTTAAATATCTCTAGAATGGGGATTAAACACGGTGCAGGGGAAGCAAGCTGTGCAAATCGCGCTCGATTATTACCGAATCTTAGGACTCCCATTGGCTGCAACCGAGGAGCAACTCCGTCAGGCCTATAATGATCGCATTTTACAACTGCCACAACGGGAATATTCTACCTTGGCAATAGCTGCTCGCAAGCGAATCCTGGAACAAGCCTACATGGTTCTCTCAGATCCGAGAGAGCGTAGTAAATACGATCAAGCATATCTAGCATACGCATACGATCAGACAAAAATAGAGATAGCATCCGAGGACAATGGGGAAACAGGTAACCAAAATCATAATCCTCAACCCCTAACTATAGACGTTGCCAAAGAAAACTTAGTTGGTGCCTTAGTACTACTTCAAGAGTTGGGTGAATATGAGTTGGTACTAAGATTAGGTCAGCCATACTTGACGAATAGGGTCCCAGGTAAGTCTGATCGTCACTCTCAAAGGCGTACGTTAACCAATGCTGATGAATTGCCAGACGTTATTCTAACGGTTGCTTTGTCTTGTCTGGAATTAGGAAGGGAACAATGGCAACAAAGCAATTATGAGAACGCTGCCATATCCCTAGAAACAGGGGAGGAACTGCTCCTGCGGGAGGGAATGTTTACTAGTGTGCAAGGGGAAATTACAGCGGACGTATGCAGGCTCAGACCTTATAGAATTTTGGATCTATTGGCTCTACCGATGGAGCGGACTAAGGATCGTCATCAAGGTTGGGAATTGCTACAAAATATTCTCGACCAAAGAGGTGGCATTGATGGCGTGGGGAATGATCAAACAGGTTTGAATGTGGACGATTTTCTCCGGTTTATTCAACAGCTACGACACCACTTAACGGTATCGGAACAACATAAACTTTTTGAATCTGAAAGTAAAAGACCTTCTACCGTAGCAACCTACTTATTTGTTTACGCACTAATCGCTAAAGGATTTTGCCAAAGGCAACCAGCTTTGATTCGTCAAGCTAAACAAATTTTGCTTCCTTTAGCTAAACGTCAAGATGTACATCTAGAACAAGCTTTGTGTGCTTTACTACTGGGACAAACGGAAGAAGCAACCCGTGTTTTAGAACTAAGTCGGGAATATGAACAATTGACCATAATTAGACAGCAGTCTCAGGATTCACCAGATTTGTTACCGGGACTGTGTTTGTACTGCGAGCAGTGGTTAGATCAAGAGGTATTTCCCCATTTTCGAGACTTAGGTAAACAGCAAGCTTCCTTAAAAGATTATTTTGCTGACAAACAGGTACAAGCATACTTAGAGCAATTACCAGCAGATCCATATACAACCGAGGAAGTAAGGACAGTCAACAGTCAGGTTGGTTCACCATCAGGGATTGGCATTCCCCATACTAGCTTTAGAGAAGATGAACACCTACCTATTGTGAGTTCCTCCCAAGACCTAGAGGAATGGAAGGAACCTAAGATGGAGGTAGCTTCTCAAATTTCCACTGCGCATCCACAGGAGAGGGGAAAACAGTGGAAGATCTCAGGATACAGTCACAACTCTCATGGTTTCCTTGCACAGGAAGGAACAAACCAATCTAGTAAATATAAACATCGTAGACGAGGTTCAACTGGTATTCAAAAAGAACAGGTAGAAGAGAAACCTTCACATAATAAGTATAGACAAAATTTCACTCGTAAATTTCCTGATTTAACCCGATTAAATATATTTTTCCTAATAGGGGGCATATTAGGGCTGTGGGTTTTAATACCTGCGATTTGGGGGAGGTTAAACAGTACAATGGTAGACCAGCCAAATTTACAGGGAGGAAAACTTGTGGTACAGTTGAATCAACCAACCGTTGTTATACCTACACTCTCGCCTCAACCAGCACCACCATCCGGACAACTCACAAAGGCGATCGCTCAAACACTAATTGAAACCTGGTTATCGACGAAAGCAGCAGCGATGGGTCCCAATCATGAGATCAAAAGATTAGACAAGATTTTAATAGATCCAGCCCTATCCCAATGGCAATCTATAGTTAAACAGGATATGGCTATAAAGCGCCATCGTAAGTATAAACATGAAGTGAAAATAGAACTTGTTCGTCAGGAGGGAAATACCTCGAACAATGCGTTAGTGGAAGCTACGGTTAAAGAAATCACCGATTTTTACCGAGGGGGAAATCGCCAGACATCTGGTCCAGAAGCATTGCGAGTTAGATATGATTTGAACCGCCAGCAAAACTCTTGGCGCATCCGCAATATGACCATAGTGAAATCCTAAAGATAAAATTGTGAGCGAGGATTGTAAAGGTTAGCCATCCGTTAAAATAGTTAGACAGCAGTGAACCAAAATCAACCGGGTTTTAGAGTTTTCCACACCAATAGACTTAATTAAAATATGAACGCTACACAACAAAAACTGAAACTGAAACTACAGCAAGCATTAGTGGCTAGATTTGGGGAAGATTATATGCAGGTAGATCCCATTTTAGTAGCAGCAAGTAATCCTAAATTTGGTGATTTTCAGGCCAATGTGGCATTATCCCTGAGTAAAAAATTGGGAATGCAGCCCAGGGCTATTGCTACATCCATAGTAGAGGAATTAGACGTATCAGATATATGTGAAGTACCAGAAATTGCTGGACCTGGATTCATTAATCTAAAATTACAAACATCCTATTTAGAATCACAACTGAATGCCATTAAAACAGATCCCCGTTTAGGAGTTACTAGAGTGGATCAACCTGAAAAGCAGATAGTTGATTTTTCCAGTCCAAACATAGCTAAAGAAATGCACGTTGGACATTTGCGTTCCACCATTATTGGTGATTGTATTGCCAGAATTTTAGAGTTTCGTGGTCATCAGGTATTAAGACTAAATCATGTAGGTGATTGGGGGACACAATTTGGCATGTTAATTGCCTATTTACGTGAGGTGTATCCACAAGCGCTTACCACTGCCAATGTTCTAAATATAGGAGATTTAGTCAGTTTTTATCGTCAAGCCAAGCAGAGATTTGATGCAGATGCAACTTTTCAAGAAACAGCACGTCAAGAGGTAGTTAAACTACAAGCGGGAGCAGAAGATACAACTCATGCATGGAAGTTATTGTGTGCACAATCACGTAAAGAATTTCAGACAATTTACGACCTGTTAGATATTAAAATAATTGAAAGAGGAGAATCATTTTATAATCCCTTTCTATTAAAAATAGTGGAGGATTTAGAAACAGCAGGACTAGTCGAAAAAAATCAAGGAGCAAAATGTGTCTTCTTGGAGGGATTTACTAATAGAGAAGGAGAAGCACTACCATTAATCGTACAGAAATCAGATGGTGGTTATAACTACGCGACAACAGATTTAGCAGCATTACTTTACCGTATTCGGGAAGATCAAGCTAAAAGGATAATTTACGTTACCGATGCGGGACAAGCAAATCACTTTGCCCAATTTTTTCAAGTTGCTCAAAAAGCTGGGTGGATACCCGCTGATGTAGAATTGGTTCACATTCCCTTTGGGTTGGTCTTGGGTGAAGATGGCAAAAAATTCAAAACCCGTTCTGGAGACACGGTAAGATTAAAAGACCTATTGGATGAAGCAGTTTTCCGCGCTCGCACAGATTTAGAAGCTAGATTACAACAAGAAGGTAGACAAGAAACCCCGGAATTTATCCAGAACGTGGCTCAAACAGTTGGTATAAGCGCGGTAAAATATGCAGACCTGAGTCAAAATCGTACCAGTAGCTATGTTTTTAGTTATGATAAGATGCTTTCTTTAAAAGGCAATACAGCACCATATATGCTATATGCTTATGTACGAACTCAGGGTATTAGTCGGGAAGGTAAAATTGATTTTGAAAACTTGGCTCCCGATGCCAAAATTATTCTTCAGGAAGAAACGGAACTAGCTCTAGCTAAGCATTTGTTACAATTAGATGAGATACTTTATCAGGTAGAACAGGATTTATCACCCAATCGTCTATGTGAGTATTTGTATAGTCTCAGCGAGAAATTTAATAAATTCTATGACAGGTGTCCAGTACTTAAAACAGAAGAGCCCATTAAAACTTCTAGATTGATGTTATGTTATGTAACAGCAAGAACCCTGCGATTAGGACTGGATTTATTAGGTATTAAGGTGGTTGAAAGAATCTAGAAAATCTACACCCGGAGGAAAAATGAAACTATTAGTTATCAAAACGCTCATTACATCTATTGCATCTATAGGGTTGCTAGGGTTATTTAACCCCAATCAAGCATCAGCACAACTGATTCCTGAACCTTGGGTAGCGATAGGGTCTAAGGATAGCGCCATCACCTACGCAGGGGGCGTCAAGGTTTTTGGTTTTGGTTTAGAAGTGGGAACTGGTAAAGATGGTGTGATGGGTACAGATGTTCTTAAATTTATTAATCTACCATTTATATCGCCATACGTTGGAGTGGGGTATTATTCAACTAAGCAAGAAGTTTCACTTTCCGGTGGCATACACGTGGAAACAAGTAAACATATTTTCATTGGAGCAGGATATAATTCTGTTCGGGGATTTAACGGACAAATAGGGATCAAACTTTAACTCAACTTCTTACAACTTTATTGGGATCCTATAGCGGTTTTCTTGAGTTCACTTGTTGAGCAGAACCTATATCTGTTATACTATTTAGAGTAGTTTGACTTCGTTATCACTCCCATGCAGGATCAAGTTCAGAACCGACTCAAGGATCAAGTTATAGTCATCGTTGGTGCTACTGGTGGTATTGGTTCAGCTTTAACCCGTAAATTAGCACCCACGGGAGCAAGTTTGGTGCTATCTAGTAAAGATGGCATGAAGTTGCAAAAACTGGCCGGTGATTTATCATCGGAACCTCTCATAGCAGAAACGGATATTACCCAACCAGAACAGGTAGAAGCACTAATACAAACAACCATAGATCATTTTGGTAAAATTGATATTTTAGTTAATGCAGCAGGAATGGGAATTCTTAAAGCATATAATAACATACACCCGGAAGAATTAAATCGAATTCTAGATTTAAACCTAAAGGGTTCTTTTTATACTTGTCAAGCAGCTGCTAAAGAAATGCAAAAACGTAAATTTGGGCATATCTGTAATGTAGTAGGTATATTAGGTAAACATTCAATGCCTATGGCAGCAGCTTACTCTGCTTCTAAATTTGGTGTAGTAGGATTTAGCAAGTCCATGGCAGAAGAATTAAAACGGTTTGGTGTCAAGTTTACATTGTTTTATTTTGGTGGGATAGATTCTCCTTTTTGGGATCATGTCAGTATGAAGGTAGATAGAACAAAAATGTTAAGTTGTGAAACCGCAGCCAATGCAATTTTTTATGCTTTATCATTAGAACCTCAAGCAGTACCAATGGAAATTAATATTCAACCCGATAGTCATTTATTTTTCTAGGGGGATTCTTGACAAACTTAGGTGCTATTACATAATTCTATGCTAAGCAAAAGTATTTAATCAATAAAAACTAATATGCTGCAAATTGATCATGTTCACTTTTATGTAGAAAATGCCCACAGGTGGCGAGATTGGTTTGTCAACAATTTAGGTTTTGAAAGAGTTCCCCATCAGGGAATTTCTTTCAATTTGATAAATCAGAAAAAATTGCCTGATACTGATACTCAAGTGGTGAGAAGTGGTAATGTTTGTTTTTTAATTTCTTCACCATTATTGGAGACTAGTCCTGTAGCAAATTTTTTATGTCATCATCCCCCTGGTGTAGCAGACGTAGCTTTTCTTGTAGACGATATAGAAACAGTTACAGCAAGAGTGATTAGTTGTGGTGGCATAGTTTTACAACCTATTCAAAAAACCCAATCTGGTAAGTATTGCCAAATAAAAGGTTGGGGAAATCTCAGTCATTCATTAATTGAGTTACCCAGGAGACCAATTATTGAAAAAGATAATTTTTTGGATATAGATCATGTGGTGCTAAATGTTGAATCTGGAGATTTAATCAAAGCAGCTCAATGGTATGAAAATATTTTGGAATTTAAGCCTCAACAAAGTTTTAATATTCACACCGGAATCTCAGGACTAAACAGTCAGGTGATGATCTCTGGTAACGGTAAAGTTAAATTGCCTATTAATCAACCAACATCTAATAATTCCCAAATCCAGGAGTTTTTACATTTCAATCGTGGTTCCGGTGTGCAACATATCGCCCTAGGTACTAAAAATATTGTCCCGGCGATCGCCCGCTTTCGTGCTGCTGGTGTCACCTTTCTTTCCATACCTCAAAGTTATTACTCACAACTAGATCAGCGGTTCCAATCTGTTTTGTCTCCCTCAGAATTTCAGGCGATCGCCCAGCAAGAAATTTTGGTTGATTCTCAGGGATCTACAAATGGCTTATTGTTGCAGATCTTTACCCAGCCAATTTTTAAGGAACCGACGTTTTTTCTGGAATTTATTGAACGTCGTTCCCATCCTTCTGGTTTTGGTGAAGGTAATTTTCGCGCCCTGTTTACCGCTATGGAAAATGAGCAGATTAAACGTGGTTTCGTTACCAGTTAAAGGTTTTTAAAAACCTTTGGTTGTTGTTCCAATTTCCCAATTTCTGGGATAATGATGGAAAAATTCATTTGAATACCTAATGCTGAGACTAATCACTGACTTTGACGGCCCAATTATGGATGTTTCTGAACGATACTATCAAGTGTACTTGTTGTGTTTAGAAAAAACTAAGTACCCATCCCAGGTCATTCATAAACTAACAAAAGAAGAATTTTGGCAATTGAAGCGATCGCATACTGCTGAAAAACAAATAGCCTTTAAATCTGGACTGGATGCAGAACAAGCACAGGAGTTTGCTGAAATTCGCAAAGAAACCGTACATACAGAGCCTTATTTTGACTATGATATAATGGTTCCTGGAGCTTTAGAAGCTTTAGTTAAGGTAAAGGAAGCAGGAATTGACTTAGTAGTAATGACAATGCGACGGGTAAGGGAATTAAACTATGCTTTTGACAAGTTTAATTTAGACAAATTTTTTCCAGAAGATCGCCGTTATTGTCTGAGTAACGACTATATAAAAACCCGTGACATTGAAGATAAGCCATTGTTAATGGCTAAAGCGATCAAAGAACTTCCTCCTGCTACTGAAATCTGGATGGTGGGGGATACAGAAGCAGACATTACAGCAGCTAAGAAACATGGTGTCAAGATGATTGGGGTAGAGAGTGGAATTCGAGATCGGACTCAATTAGAACTCTATCAACCAGATTTCATCTTGGAAGATTTAAAAGCTGCTGTTAATTTCATCAATCAGTTTTGACCGATTGAGTGCCATATCTAAAATTGACCTGCCAAACTATTGCTCCCAGGTTAGTCAGCAGACAAGTAGTTCCTAAACTCAGTAAAATATAGGTTGGGGGCATAATTACACCAATACTAAACCAAGTATACACATGCCACACCATGAAAAAACTAAACACAGCTGCAATTCCAGCGGATTGAAATACTTGCCATCTTGGTCTATTAACAAATGTCAGGAAAAGTGTCATTACAGTTGCTAGTATGTTAGCAGGAACTAGAAAAGCACAAATCCCCACACAATTTGACCGAGAAAATTCAGATAAGCTGTGGAATTCTAACATTGGTAACTTTAGGGTTTAGTTTGTATAATGTGGACTCTGCTGCGAACCAGCTTAACATAAAAGTAAGTAATCACATTGAGTATTTTACAAAACTTAATCAAAACTCAATTACTTAACTTCTGTAATTTTTAAAGTATAGGGAAAATATTTTCCTTGTTGATAGGATCCAATCCAAATTTTATAAGTACCCTGTAACCATTCACCACTAATCCCCGGATTCTTGCCATCCAAATCATCATTACACCAGGTTCCACCCACTCCACTAATCATAATGGTTGTATCTTCTGGACTTTCCACTTGGAGCTTTAAGTAATCAAACTTACTAGTTAATTTCAGAATATGGTCTGGTGATTCATCCACAAATCCACTACAAGGACCAGTGGGACTATTATCCATACGATTCACCTCACTCGACGGAACTAAACCACCACTCATTCCTCTTACCAGCAATGGATCTGGGGAGAATTGATGGCCAATCTGTACATCTCCAAACATAGTTGGCATTTGTTGACCATTGGCAAAATCATCATTTACAAGTGTCACTCCCAGACCAATTGTGAGTATTAATAGTTTAATTGATCCAATTGGTATATTCAGACTTTTTTTTTCCATGGTATCTATTCTACTTTGATCTTTACTCACATTATTCTTCCAAGACAAAAATTCCGGATTCTGGGTTCCCAACTCCCCCATTTCCCCCTAAGTTCTATATTAGAGCTTGACTCAGTCTTGGTTTATCCAAACCAATCTTATTTAACAGTATCCAGGAAGCAATTAAGTCCGGACCATGTACATCCCCTGTTAAAGCTGCTCTCAAGGAACGCATAACTAAACCCTTTTTTACTCCCTGTTCTTTGACTACTTGCTTGAGGATATTTTGCGCTGTGTCCCCTGTTATTGTATTAATATCTAAAGCCACCAAAATTGCTTTAAGTAGGGCTTTTACACCTTCTTGCTCCAGTTGTTGTCTCCCTTCTTCCGTCAACTCTACCCCATTGGTAAAAAAGATCTTGGTCATAGGTAGAGCATCCACCAAGCGGGTTAGACTGGGTGCTATTAAACTCACTAACTGCTCTAACCAGGGACGATCCCTACCATCGGTCAAGCTATACCCTGCATCTTGCCAAAACGGTATTAATAAATCCGTTAGTTTTTCTATTGGCATATTATGGATGTACTGACTATTAATCCAGTCCAGTTTATCCCAGTCAAATTTTGCTCCCGCTTTGTTCACCCTGTCAAAGGTAAATTCCCTTGCTGCTTCTTCCAAGGTAAATATTTCCTGGGTTGAATCCGGTGCTGACCATCCCAGTAAAGTCATATAATTGACCAGTGCTGGTGCAGTAAAACCCATTTTCTGGAAGTCTGAAATGGAGGTTACCCCATCTCGTTTTGATAGTTTTCTCCCCTCTTGATTTAAAATTAGGGGTGTGTGGGCAAATTCGGGAATGTTTGCTCCCAGTGCTTCATACAACAAAATTTGTTTAGCTGTATTAGCAATATGGTCTTCTCCACGAATGACATGGGTGATTTCCATATCAATGTCATCTACTACAACCACAAAGTTATATAGGGGTTGACCAATTCCATCATCACTAGCACGAGCAATGACCATATCACCACCTAGGTCACTACCACGCCAACTCACTTCTCCCCTCACTAGATCATTCCAGAGGATTTGTCGCTGGTCGTCTATTTTAAACCTAATTACGTATGAACGTCCTTGTTTGACAAATTCTGCTTCCTGTTCTTGGGTCAATTCCCGATGACGGTTATCATATCTGGGCGCTTCATTTCTCGCTTTTTGCAGTTCCCTGAGAGCTTCTAATTCTTCCGTTGTGGTATAACAACGATAGGCTAAACCTTGGTCTAATAGTTTTTTCACTGCTAACTGGTATAGCTCCAACCTTTGAGACTGGAAAAAGGGTCCTTCATCCCAAGTTAATCCTAACCAGCTTAGTCCTTGTAAAATATTATCAGTGTATTCGGAACGAGATCTCTCTAAGTCTGTATCCTCAATGCGTACAATGAACTTTCCACCTTGATGATGGGCAAATAAATAGTTAAACACAGCCGTTCTGGCTGTACCAATGTGCAAATTCCCAGTAGGACTGGGCGCAATACGAACTCTCACAGACACGCTTAATTCTCTCTTTCTAATTAATATACAACTCTAACCTAGATTGCTCTAGGATTCATCTCACATTTTATAAACGGGACTGACGGGGCTCGAACCCGCAACTTCCGCCGTGACAGGGCGGTGCTCTAACCAATTGAACTACAGTCCCAGAAGGTTTTTGTTATTTTCACCCACTTCAAATATTATTACTAAATATTTTTTCCTTGTCAAGTGGTTAGGAGCAAAATTTTCTGAAAAACTTTTTGCCCCCTCTCAACTCAATCTATTGTGACTCCTTTGTACTTGAGCTAATAGTTCATCAAAATTTGCTGGTGCTGGTAAACATTTCAAACCTTGACACACTAGTCCTATAGTGTTACTTGGCAATTTTGATATGACATCAAAAATCGTTGTTGGTAAATATTTGCCGGCTAGTATTTTTATATTATCAATACTACTGCGAACTAAAGTGGAATTTCTATACCAATCAATAGCTATCAATAAACTGGGACAAGATTGGGGAGACTTTTCTATTATGGTGCTGAATGCTTTTAAAGCTGACTCGGCTAAATCCAAATAGTATAAGTTGTCTGTAAGTAAAGATAATTTAATCAAATTGGCGATCGCCACTCCATTAGCTGAAGGTGTGGCATTATCAACAAAGTTTCGCTCCCGAATAATTAAATCTTGACTATTGTCACTGGATGTGTTAAAGTAGCCTCCCAATTCCACACTCAGGAGAAATTCGTTAAATTCATCTTGAAGAGCGATCGCCTGTTCTAACCAGTTAGAACTGCCAGAGTCAGCTTGGTGTAGATCTAGTAGAGCCTTAATAAATAGAGCGTAGTCTTCAGACTGAGCTAAAACAGTAGGTTCACCATCATAGTTAAGCCTATGAAAACGTCCATCTACAAACTGATGATCTAAAATAAAGCGAGTAGCCTGCACAGCCAATTGTAAATAACTAGGTTGTTGAAAAACCTCACTAGCTCTAGCCAAACCAGATATCATTAAACTATTCCACGCCACAATCATCTTAGTATCCGTAACAGGTGGAATACGACCATGCCAAGGATTAGTTTTTGCCTCATGATTATTTCGTGCTGGGGGGAAAATTGTCAAAGTTTCAGCAGTCTGACCATAACGGGAAAGAAATAATCTCCCCAGGATCAATTCCAGACTTGAACTTAGTTCTCCTGCAGATAACCGCTGTAAAACATTCTTACCCTCAAAGTTACCTTCTAAACTTAGAGAGAAATGCTCCTTTACTTCCAGCAACTCTTGGTCACTTAACAGCTCTTGTAATTCCCGATAACTCCACACATAGAAAGCACCTTCTTCCGGTTCCATATCAGTGGAACAGTTAAAACTATCCGCATCCTGAGCAGCATAAAAATAACCTGTAGGGGATATCATTTCCCGTTCTAACCAACTTACTGTGCCAGCCACTGCACGTTTAAAAGCTGGTTCTTCCACCCCTGCACTCCACAAATTAGCCAAATATTCAACAATTTGACCATTGTCATAAAGCATCTTTTCAAAATGGGGCACAGTCCAGGTACCATCAACCGTATAGCGATGGAAGCCACCACCCACATGGTCATAAATTCCCCCCAGGGCCAGATCCAGACCTCGTTGGGTAGCCATTTGCAGTCCATCATTTGCAGATGGGTAGTTAAAGCGAGTACCTTGTAAAACCAACTGACAATAGGGAATCATAGGAAAACTATTACCCATTTGTTTGGGAGTAATCACCCCCATAGCAGTTTCCCAACCTTGTTTTAAAAACCTGTGGAATTGACTATGGGCAAATTGATCCAGATCATGGTTTTGCAACACAGTAGAACTGAGTAAAGCTTCTAAAATAGATGCTTTGCGCTGACGAAAGTCCTCTTTTTGATGATCATAATAATGACGGATAGCTTGTAGTACTTCCAGGAAACCCGGACGACCATAGCGGGGAGCAACAGGAAAATAGGTCCCAGCATAAAAGGGGACTAAATCATCAGGAGAGAGAAAAGCATTCAGTGGCCAACCACCCTGTCCAGTCATCATCTGTAGACTCTGCATATAGATACTATCAATATCAGGTCTTTCTTCCCTATCTACCTTAATAGGAATAAAATTGGCATTCATATATTCAGCAATTGCCAAATCAGAAAATGCTTCTCCCTCCATAACTGTGCACCAATGACAACTGGAATAGCCAATGGAAAGGAAAATTGGTTTATCTTCAGTTTGAGCCATTAGCAATGCTTCATTACACCAAGGCCACCAATCAATAGGGTTATCAGCATGTTTCCTCAAGTAAAGACTTCTAGTTTCAGCTAAACGGTTGGTCATAAGAAAGTTTATAATTAAAGATGATATAGTATGGCTTGTTCTGGGTGGGTTATGGTATGAATCTAACCAAAAGCCACTTTTTGCTGTTGATACAATTGTTTAAATAGAGCTTGCTGTTTTTTATGGTCTACAATAGATGCAGGATAACCAACACTTTGGCGTTCCAAGGGTGTTATATTACCACCAACTAAATATTCCGTCTCCACAGATGCCAATTCCCCTACCCAGTGTCTAATATATTCCCCATCGCTATCAAATTTTTGTGCTTGGCTAGACGGGTTAAAAATTCTTAATGGTTTAGGATCCATTCCGCTAGATGCGCTCCATTGCCATCCTCCATTATTAGCAGATAAATCACCATCAATGAGTTTCTGCATAAAATACTTCTCCCCCCACTGAGGATTAATAATTAAATCCTTAGTTAAAAAACTGGCTACTATCATTCTACACCTATTGTGCATCCAACCAGTCTCATTTAATTGTCGCATAGCAGCATCCACAATCGGATAACCAGTTTTTCCTTCACACCAAGCCTGAAAATGCTCTTGGTTATCAGACCAGGGAAAGTTTTTAAAAACATCCCTATAGGCGTCTTCAGCTAATTCAGGAAAGTGGTACATGGCATGCTGATAAAATTCCCGCCAGGCTAATTCTTTTTGCCAAGTGATAATACCATTACTAAACTCTTGACTGTTGCTTATGGCTAATAACTCCTGAGTTTTTTGCCAGATAGTCCTAATTCCAATTACCCCAAATTTCAGGGCGGGACTTAACAAAGATGTACCATCAATAGCTGGATAGTTTCTCTTTTCTTCATATTCATCAATAGCACAATCCAGAAAATCTGTTAGTCTTTCCCAAGCTGCTACTTCCCCCGGTTTAAGTATTAGTTCCCCATTCCAGATAAAACCTAAATCTCTGGCAGTGGGCAATTTAATTACCCCTGATTTTTCAGCTATTTCCTCTTCTCTAGCTATTAAGTTCTCACAGTTGGCTAAGATTTCTATTGGTTCCACTTTTGGTTGACTATGCCACTTTTTCCAAAAGGGAGTATAAACTGTATAGGGTGTCCCTGCACCACTGAGAATTGTGTCCGGTGAATGCAGTAATTGATCCCAATTTTTCTCTAAGGTTTCAATACCTCTGGTTTTTAGTGCCAGAGTTACATCCCGATCTCGTATTTGTGCATAGGGTTCCACATCCCAATTCCAAAAAACTGCCTTCGCTTTCAGAGCTTCAGCTAAATTGGGAATGGCTCTCACCGGATTATCATGTAAAATTAGTAACTGGCTGCCAGCTTGTAAATATAGACTCTCTAATGATTTCAAACAGCCAATCATGTAGGTTATTCTAGCAGGTGCTATATCATCCTGTCCTAATATGTTAGGGTCTAAGCAGAAAACACCTACTACTTTTTTGGTTTTTTCCCTGGCAACTCCTAGTCCCGTATTGTCAGAAGTACGTAAGTCTCGGCGATGCCAAAATAAAATTAAATCTGACATGGTCAAATAACCCATGTAAAAGGACTTGCAAGCGTTTTCCTCGCGGAAAAAACTCAGTGTGGCCTACTTATCTTTGAAGAGGTGCACAACGCTAACTGTAACATATATTTTTGACAAAGTTGAGTAACTCGGCAAAATATTTCCCATAAACCCAGCACTAAATTCATCCCCGGATTTCACGGGAGATGAATTGGTGAGATTTCACCTAGGAAATATTTTGCAATTCAGCGGTTGTCACCGAAAGATTTTGGGTTTTATTACCTCTTTGGACTTTCACTCGCAAAATCTGACCTAGACGACTATCCTCAACCACCTGTTGTAGTTGTTCAGCATTACTTATGGGTTGGTCATCAATCGCCACAATCACATCCCCACGTCGAACTCCACCCTCAGCAGCAGGGGAGTTAGGTACAACTCTCATTACTAATACCCCATTTACTTCTGGTAGTTCAAAGGTAGAGTTGGGATCGGTGTTATTTTGTCTAGCTAATTGGGGTGTTAAGGTAATCATCTGCACTCCTAAATAAGGATGGGCAACTTTACCGTTCTTTTGTAATTCGGCCGCAATTACTTTGGCTTTATCAATGGGTATGGCAAAACCTATACCCATAGCATCAGCACGAATAGCTGTATTAATACCAATTACTTCCCCTTCCGCATTTAATAATGGACCACCAGAGTTACCAGGATTAATCGCTGCGTCGGTTTGAATGAAGTCTAGTCTTTTATCACTGATTCCTACCTGGGCGCTGGAACGTTTTAAGGTACTAACAATTCCTAATGTGACTGTATTATCAAATCCTAAAGGATTTCCTACTGCGATCGCCCAATCTCCTACTTGTACATTATTGGAAGAACCTAATGCAGCTACTGGTAAATCCTTACCTGCATTTACTTTAACTACTGCTAAGTCTGTTACTTCATCAATGCCTTGAACTTTGCCTTCAAAAGTTCTACCATCTTTTAATCTCACCGTTACTTTATCCGCTTGATCTACCACGTGGGCATTAGTCAATACTAAGCCGCTCTTATCAATAATGAAACCAGAACCTAAACCTCTTAACTGCTCTGTTGGTGACATGGGTGGGAAGGTATCACCAAAAAAGCGTCGGAAGAATGGATCTTCCATAATCGGGTCAACGGGACGAGAAATGGTTTTTTCGGTGTCAATTCTCACTACAGCGGATCCAACACGATTAACTGCAGCAGTCACGAAACTGCTTTTACCAATTGCAGCAGTTGCAGCAGGTACCGATTGTGCTTGGGAGGGTGAAACTAACAGACTGGAAACCATTAACATCACACCCATGAACATTGCTACCACACGAGAGGTAATTGGGGAATGACGAACTTCAGGAAATCGCATCATCAAAACCTAATCTACAATTTTTATCTTGTTCTACTTACCAATTTAGCTAAAGTTATTATTGAGGTGGAAGCTCAAAAATTCAAGTTCAGCAGTTTATAATCTATGAATCCCTCAAATACGTTAGCTGATGATTTTTCCCAGGATGTACATACTCACCATCATAACCATGACCATGAACAACATCCAGGTCACAATTCGGGGTTAGTGGGAGCAGTTCATCCTCATGTTCATACGGAAGAATCACTAAGACGAATTGTCAACCGAATATCCCGCATAGAGGGACACATTCGCGGTATTAAAACCATGGTGCAACAAAATAGCCCCTGTCCGGAGGTATTATTACAAATAGCTGCGGTTCGAGGTGCATTAGATAAAGTTGCTCGCATCGTCCTGGATGAACATTTAACCGAATGTATTAGCCGAGCTGCCCAAAATGGTAACATTGATGCGGAAATGGAGCAACTAAAAGCCGCTTTAGACCGCTTCTTTCATTAGCCATTAATGGTCTCCACTTTCTGATCTTCCTGTCCTGGTAGATTTTCCCTTTGGTTAATTAAATAGATGCTAATCAGTGTGATCATAACTCCTACCCATTGCATCCCAGTCAAAACCTCTCCCAGTAAAATACGACCAAATATTAATGCAAATACCGGAGTAAGAAAGGTTAAAGAACTTAAACTTGTTAGGTTGCCAGTGGAAGCAAAGTAAAAGAATAAACCGTATGCGATCGCACTGCCTAATACGGTAGCATAAGCTAATGCCACCCAATCAGCGGGTAGTATATTTTGCCATTGGTCAACTTCTAGGAAAGAAGAAATTCCCCAAAGTGGTATTCCTCCCAAAATCATGTGCCATCCGGTAGCTATTACAGGGTCAGTATATTTACTAACAAAGCGAATTAATATTGTTCCCAGTGCCATGGATAAAGCTGCCAGTAACATTAACCATTCGCCACCAGCAAATAAGGGTAATGAATTATCAAACAAATTATTATTGGTACTATTGGTCACCACACCTGAGTGAATAAAATGCCAGATCCACTCCTGGGGTAACCCAATTAAACTAATACCAATCACTCCTAATACCAGTCCTAACCATCCCCATAAACCAATACGTTCTTGAAACAACCACCATGATAATAGAGCAACAGCTAAAGGTTGGGAATCAATCATTACAGAACCCAAACCCGCACTAGTTCTAGCTAACCCCTCCGCTAGAAAACCTTGAAATAGGGTGCCATCAACCACGGCAAATAATCCAATCCATAACCATGCTAACCATCCTCTGGGTTGATGTCTACCCATAAATGCACCGACTATTAAAACGAGCACTCCCGCTGGCACTAAACGCACACCTGCCATAAATAGAGGTGTGGTATGGGGAATTACTCCTTTCATGGCTACCATTGCCGTACCCCAAAGGAAAAATGGGGCAATTAATAATAAAGAAGCTAGTATAGATCTGGATTCTCTTATTTGGAACTGCATTAAATTAATTAGATATTAAAATTTGAGATTTGGATTTTGGTGGTTAATTTTGCCATCCATCAGTTAGGTACATATAATATCATAGAAAATATAATAATGAGGAAATGAGGACATGGCTAAAGTTGTTTTAAACAACGTCAAACGGAAATTTGACAAAGTTACAGCAATTGAGAATATTTCCTTTGAAGTTCCAGATGGCGAGTTTTGGGTGTTGGTTGGTCCTTCAGGATGTGGCAAATCCACCATTCTGAGAACTATTGCAGGTCTAGAAACCATAACTTCAGGTAGTTTATATATAGGCGATCGCCTGGTTAATGATATACCAGCTAGATCCCGGGATGTGGCAATGGTGTTTCAAAATTACGCCCTTTATCCTCATAAAACCGTTGCTGAAAATATAGCTTTCGGTCTGGAAATGCGCCAGGTTGACCGCAAGACTATTCAATCTAGGGTCATGTCCGTTGCTGGGGCCCTCTCCTTAGAACATCTTCTAGACAGAAAACCAAAGCAATTATCCGGGGGTCAACAACAAAGAGTAGCATTAGGCAGGGCGATCGCCCGTCAACCTCAAGTATTTTTACTGGATGAACCCTTGTCTAATCTGGATACGCAGTTACGGGATGATACGAGAACTGAGTTAAAACAATTACATCAAAAATTGAGTATTACCACCATTTATGTTACCCATGACCAGGTGGAAGCAATGACCTTAGCGGACAAAATTGTAGTCTTAAATCGGGGCAAAATTCAACAAATTGGGGATCCTCAGAGCATATATGGCCTACCCGCAAATCAGATGGTAGCGACTTTTTTGGGTAATCCACCCATGAACATTATACCTGCTACAGTGAAAGAGGATATGTTTGATGTGGGTGGACAGTTATTAGCTATTCCCAATCAGATTGCAGCTGTTAGCGCAGTTTATCCTGGACAAAATTATCACTTAGGTATTCGTCCAGAGCATATTCGTATAATTTGTCAAGGAACTGATTCCCAGAATATACCAAGAGAGCCAGGAGAACTATGGGTAGAAGTGAAGGTTGTAGAGCCTTTAGGAAAGGAAATATTGATTCGTGTGGAGTTACCTAGTTGTCCCGGGTTGATTAACATGCAGGTAGAGAGAGATAGACATTTACACCCCGGAGAAAAATTAAAAATATGTTTGGATTTAAACAATCTGTTTGTCTTTGAAACTAGTGATGGCGTGCGCATCTTCCCCCTATAGTTGAGTTTTTTTAGTTTTTTACCGGGTGGCAATAATTGTGAAAAAGGCTATAATAGAAGCCTCAATAATTAACTTTAACCAAGTTAAACTAACTTCAACTAATATAAATTTATTTTATGTCCTTTGTACCTTTACACCTTCATAGTGACTACAGTTTACTAGACGGCGCTAGTCAAATACCAGAGTTAGTAGAGCAAGCGATCGCCCTAGGGATGAACAGTTTAGCATTGACAGACCATGGCGTAATGTATGGAGCGATAGAGCTAATTAAAATCTGTCGTAGCAAACCAGGATTCAAGCCAATAATAGGTAACGAGATGTATATCATCAACGGAGACATTGAAAAACAAGAACGTCGTGCGAGATACCATCAAGTTGTGTTGGCAAAAAACACCAAAGGTTATAAAAACCTAGTCAAACTAACCACCATTTCTCATCTAAAAGGAACCCAAGGAAAGGGAATTTTTTCTCGTCCTTGTATTAATAAAGATTTGCTCGAAGAACATAAAGAAGGTCTAATAGTAACCAGCGCTTGTTTAGCAGGAGAAATTCCCCAAGCAGTATTGGGAGGCAAATTCGAGACAGCCAGAAAAGTTGCCACCTGGTATAAAAAAGTATTTGGAGAAGACTTTTATTTAGAAATTCAAGATCATGGTTCTCAGGAAGATAGAATTGTCAATGTAGAGCTTGTAAAAATTGCCCGAGAACTGGGCATTAAATTTATTGCCACCAATGATTCCCATTACATATCCTGTTTTGACGTAGAAGCCCATGATGCTCTACTCTGTATTCAAACTGGTAAACTAATTGCAGATGATAAGCGAATGCGGTATAGCGGTACTGAGTACCTAAAATCCACTCAAGAAATGCAGTTACTATTTCGAGATCACCTGACAGATGATGTAATTGCTGAAGCCATTGCTACCACAACAGAAGTAGCAGAGAAAGTGGAAGCCTATAATATTATGGACGAACCCAAAATTCCCGCACCCCCCATTCCCACAGGACACACACCGGATACTTATACTGAAGAAGTAGCTTGGCAAGGACTATTGAAAAGATTAAATCGTAAATCTCGTAATGAGGTGGATACTGTATACAAAGAAAGACTAGAATATGAACTAAAAATGATTGAGCAAATGGGGTTTTCCAGCTACTTTTTAGTAGTTTGGGACTACATTAAATTTGCCCGAGATCATAACATTCCTGTAGGTCCAGGTCGAGGGTCAGCAGCTGGTTCATTAGTGGCTTATGCTATGGGAATTACCAATATTGATCCCGTACATCACGGACTACTATTTGAGCGGTTTTTGAACCCAGAGCGCAAATCTATGCCTGATATTGATACAGACTTTTGTATTGAAAAACGGGATCAAGTCATTAGTTATGTAACAGAAAAATATGGTGCGGATAAGGTCGCCCAAATCATTACCTTTAACCGATTAACATCAAAAGCAGTCCTGAAAGATGTAGCCAGGGTATTAGATATCCCCTATGGTGAAGCAGACAAAATGGCCAAGATGATTCCCGTAGTCAGGGGAAAACCCACAAAACTTAAGGTAATGATTTCTAACGAAACTCCAGAACCAGAATTCAAGGCCAAATATGATAAGGAACAGCATGTTCGTCGTTGGATAGATATGGCTATGCGCATTGAGGGAACTAACAAAACCTTCGGTGTTCATGCAGCAGGAGTGGTAATTTCTTCCGAGCCATTAGATGAAATTGTGCCATTACAGAAGAACAATGATGGTTCGGTTATCACTCAATATTTTATGGAAGATTTGGAGTCTCTGGGCTTGTTGAAAATGGACTTTTTGGGTCTAAGAAATCTGACCCTAATTCAAAAAACTATAGATTTAATTGAACAAAACCGAGGTTATACAATAGATCCAGATGATATTACCCGTCAAGAAAGAAAAGCCCAAAAAATCCTAGCTAAAGGTGAATATAGCACCTTACCTAAAGATGTAGCTCAAGCCTATTCTCTGCTGGAATCAGGAGATCTAGAAGGTGTATTTCAATTAGAATCTTCGGGAATGAAGCAAATTGTTAGAGATCTAAAACCCTCCAATATTGAAGATATCTCTTCAATTTTAGCTCTATATAGACCCGGTCCCCTAGATGCTGGGTTGATACCTAAGTTTATTAATCGTAAACATGGTCGGGAACCTATTGATTACGAATCCCAGATTTTACAACCCATACTAAATGAAACCTACGGAATTATGGTCTATCAAGAGCAGATTATGAAAATTGCTCAAGATATGGCTGGTTACTCTCTCGGACAAGCAGATCTGCTACGTCGTGCTATGGGGAAAAAGAAGGTAGCAGAAATGCAAAAACAGCAGGAAAAATTTATTGATGGAGCAACAAAAAACGGGGTCAAAAAACAAGTTGCTGAACAATTATTTGCGGATATGTTAAAATTTGCTGAGTATTGTTTGAGTTATGAAACGGAAGTTTTAACCCTGGAGTATGGATTTGTGCCCATTGGAGAAATTGTGAACAAGCAAATGGTCTGTACAGTATTTAGTCTGAATGACAGTGGTAACGTCTACACCCAACCTATCGGTCAATGGCATGATAGAGGGGTGCAGGATTTATACGAATACTGTTTAGACGATGGTTCAACAATCAGAGCAACTAAGGATCACAAATTTATGACCACCCAAGGGGAAATGGTCCCAATTGAAGAAATATTTCATCAAGGTTGGGAACTAGTTCAGGTTTCTGGAATAAGTAAGTTGGCGCACGAAACAACGCTACCTTTCATCGTGGTGGACTGCAAATTATAATATGCTTACTAGCATCGTATTTTATTTCACCCTGTTTTTGCAACTTATTGAGCAAGCGAGTAATAGTTACTCTTGTAGAATTACAAGCAGTGGCAATATCCTCGTGAGTCAGGCGAAAAAGTAACCTTGTTCCTCCTACTACTGGTTCGCCAAATTCTGATTTTAACATTTCTAATAAACTGCTTAATCTATCTTCCACATTATAATGACTAATGATAAATAAAAAAGACTCTGCTTGTTGTAATCGCTGTTTAATTTTTGGTAACAGCATTTGATTCAGATTAGGAATAGCTCGCATTTCCGATACATAAATTAGGACTAGCTCAACATCAGAAATAGCTGTAGCTTCGTAAAGCGGTAGATTGGTCATAGTGGAACCAAAAACCATTCCGGAGGTTGCCAAACCTGTCATAATTTCTGTACCTGTTTGACTTAATGTACTGAGTTTCACCAAACCCTGTAGAACATATCCAAAGAATGTATTACTTAAGGGAATATTATCCCCTTTAGAATATTTATGTACTTGGCGATCTTGCAGTATTTCTTGGTGCGTATCAATTGCTGTCATTTCCACAGTTCTTGATGTAGATGATTTTTGAATTAGCCAGTATAAATTGCTTTGATTGCTATGTAAATTGAAGTAAGATCTAACCATTAAACAGGCATTAAAAGAACTAATATAGCGCGGTTTCAAAACTAAAAACAATTGTGTAACTTGATCGGATTTAGATAATTCAATAAGTTCACGACAAAAATACTGTTGGCATTCCTGAACAATAAAACTAATTAAGGGTTTACCAACTAGAAATTTTTGGCTAATATTCAATAATCTTCCTGCTTCTTGGTTAGCATCTTCAATTATTCCCTGGAGGTTAGTGTGTAAATAACCTACTGGTAAATACTCAAATAATTCCTGATAGTGTTGACGTTCTATTTCTACTAAATTGCGAGTTTGTACAAATTCTTCATTTTGTTGATGAAGTTCATCTATCGCTGCAAGAAGCATTTTCAATGTGGTATGCAGCTCTTTAAAGGCTTGTGGTAATAAATCAGAAGAGATCCATGGCAAGGCTATAGTAGTTTGATATAAATTTAATAAATGTTGCCGCATAACTCCCGTTCGCTGAAATAGTCCTTCTATATTCATTTAATCACTCCCGTTTTGTTACAATATATCTGCCGTAAATTCATTATTTTGGCTTTAAATTTAATTCCACCTACCCACTTACAAAGAATGTAAACTATTTGTCAAGTTATGTAAGTAAACTTGACAAGGTGAGTTAACAAAAATTGACTTATTTGAAAGTTTGTATCTTTTACGTTTTTATGTTTGATGTTTTTTGTTGTAACCGCTGTTGGATATACTTATTTTGTAATTCAAGCCACTCATCTATACAGTAATTTGACCAGCAAAAGCAGTATTCATTCCAGCAGAAGTCGCACAGACTGGAATTTCTGATTTGTCCATTACTGGTATGAATTGTCAAAGGGTTTTTAGGACAGGGGTGGTAATTGCTCATAGATCTTCAACATGGTAGATATGTACTAATCAGGTGTCTGTAGAATCACCCATCTTAAAGATGTGGTGATTGTTGACACTTTACGATAACTTGTTAGGCAGAGTTACAACAATTAAGAGACATCTCCGGAGAAATTCCTAAAAAATATTTATGAATAACCGATAAAATGAAGCATAATTAACCATGACCCAAGATACAAAAACCACGATGAATACAGGAATTACTAGTCAACCTCTTCGCATTGGAGTATTGGGCTTTGGCGGACTTGGACAAGCAGCAGCTAAAGTTCTGTCTGGAAAACGGGAAATGCTTCTAGTAGCAGTTGCAGATCAAAAAGGCTACGCCTACTCAACAGTTGGTTTAAACACAAATTTCGCCACTACTACTTATCAAGAACAGGGATCAGTTGGTTACTTGAATTCCCATGGTAATTTAAGTAGTCATAGCATTAAGGATTTAATTGCTAATGCTCCAGGGGTGGATGCCTATTTCCTGGCTTTACCTAACCTTCCTAATGACTTTATCCCCAAAGTGACCCAACAATTTATCACTGCTGGTTGGCAAGGTGTGTTGGTGGATGCTATTAAACGCACCAGTGCAGTAGAGCAGCTTCTTGCCATGAAAAAAGAACTGGAGATGGCGCAAATTACCTATATGACCGGTTGTGGAGCAACTCCTGGACTTTTAACTGCTGCTGCTGCTTTAGCAGCTCAAAGCTATGCTGAAATTCATAAGGTAGAAATTACTTTTGGTGTAGGTATTGCTAATTGGGAAGCTTACCGCGCTACTATTAGGGAAGATATCGCGCACATACCTGGTTATAACGTAGAAATTGCCAGAGCAATGACCGACGAGGAAGTAGAAGCACTACTAGACAAAACTAATGGAGTGCTAACCCTGGAAAATATGGAACATGCTGATGATGTAATGCTAGAAATTGCTGGTATATGTCCACGGGATAGGGTGACAGTGGGTGGTGTAGTTGATACTCGTAACCCGAAAAAGCCCCTTAGTACTAATGTTAAAATTACTGGACGCACTTTTGAGGGCAGAATTTCTACTCATACCTTTACATTAGGGGATGAGACTAGTATGGCGGCTAATGTATGTGGACCTGCTTTTGGTTACTTGAAAGCAGGGTATCAATTCCACAAAAAAGGTATTTACGGTTTGTTTACCGCAGCAGAAGTTATGCCTCAATTTGTTCGCTAGAAAGTGGGGAGATGGGTAAATGTACTGGCTATCCTATGTTTTCAAACATTCTAAACATTGGCAAGTACATAGCCAGCAAAATTGTCGCTACCATCCCTCCCAAGAGTACAATCATGATTGGTTCCAATATACTGAGAATTGATTTGATAGTTTGCTCCACTTCATGTTCATAAAAATCCGCAATTTTCATTAGCATTTCATCTAGTTCCCCGGTTTCTTCCCCAATTATCATCATTTGAATTGCCATTTGTGGAAACACCCCGCTTTTATTCAGAGATTGACTGAGCATACCCCCTTTTTCTAGGTCTTTCCTAGCATAATCAATAGCATTAGCAATGACCTGATTTCCCGATGTGTTTTTGACTATTGCTAAACTAGTGATCATGGGTACTCCAGAACGAATCAAGGAGGCAAAGGTTCTGCTGAATTTAGCTACAAAAGACTTTTGCATTAATTTTCCCAGTAGGGGAATTTTTAAAAATAGCCAATCAATCTTTAGTTTGCCCCCATTGGTTTTATAATATTGTTGAATAGCAAGTAATCCCATAATTATTAGTGTAATTATTACCAGAAAACCCCAGCTATTTAAAGTTTGACTAAAGCTGATTAAGATTTTTGTGATTATTGGTAATTCTACTCCCATGTTTTTAAAAACATTGGCGAAAATAGGGATGATAAAAATTGTCATTGCCAAAGCAATAGCTATGGCGAAACAACCTACAAATATAGGATAGGAGAGAGCAGATTTAATTTGATTTTGTAGTTTAGTCAGGTCTTCTAATAATTTAGCCAATCGATGTAAAACATCATCAAGCACTCCTCCTGCTTCTCCAGCTTGCACCATACTAATATATAAAGCATCGAAACAATCGGGGTGCTTTTTCATGGAATCGGAAAGATTTATTCCTGTTTTAATATCCGTAGATATTTGATTTAGGGCTTTTTTCAATTTGGGGTTAGGACACTGTGGAGAAATAATATCCAAAGATTTTATGATTGTCACCCCTGAATTAACTAAGGTGGCAAATTGCCGGGAAAAAATCGCCTTATCTTGGACTGTTACCCTCACTAAGTAATGGGAAAAATAGTCCTGGAACTTTTGCCAATATAAATGTGAGTTTAATCTAGGAGATTTTTTGATGGATGATTTTGAGTATTTATTGAGAGCTTTCACTATTAGTCCCTGACTGCGGAGTTTATTTTGTGCTTCAGTTAGGGAATTAGCCATTAATTTCTGGGTTTTGGTTTTACCTTGAGAGTTTTGAACAACAGCAATGTAAATATCCATAATTTTCTAGGTAGGAGATTTTTAGTAATTACAAAATACCAATTAACCGTTGCACTTCATCCGGTCTAGATGTCTTAGAAAGTGCTAGTTCTTGAGAAATAAGACCAGCTTTAAATAGGTCATATAGGGCTTTTTCTAAGGTTTGCATTCCCAATTTACTTCCTGTTTGAATAAAGGAATATATCTGGGCTATTTTTCCTTCCCTTATTAAGTTAGCAATTGCTGGAGTAACTATCATAATTTCCTGTGCCATCACCCGACTAGATCCACCTGGTCTAACGGTTTTTCTAGGGACTAGGATTTGACTGAAAACTGCCAATAGGGAGTTAGATAATTGTACTCTAATTTGCATTTGTCGTTCTGCAGGAAAAACATCAATGATTCTATCAATCGTCTGTGCTGCTGAATTAGTATGTAATGTGGCTAAGACCAAATGACCTGTTTCTGCAGCGGAAATAGCTAAAGAAATCGTTTCTAGGTCCCGCATTTCACCCACGAGAATAATATCTGGATCTTCTCGTAAAGCTGCTTTTAAAGCATTGGCAAAACTCCGTGTATCTTCACCTAATTGCCGTTGGTGGATTAAACTTTTAATTGGCTCATGCACAAATTCTATTGGGTCTTCTATGGTTAGAATATGTTCAGCTCGATTTTGGTTGATTAAATCAATCATTGCAGCTAGGGTAGTGGTTTTACCAGAACCGGTGGGACCTGTAACAAGAACTAGTCCTCTGGGTTTTTCTGCTATTTCTCGAACAATCTTGGGCAAACCTAACTCTTGAAAATTGGGAATTTTATAACTTAAAACTCGTAAACAAGCTGCATAATTGCCCCTTTCTTTATAGACGTTAACTCGAAAACGTGCTAGAGCTTTTATTTCATAAGAACAATCTAACTCCCAGGTTTTTTCTAACCTGTGACGCTGGTCATTATTCAACATACTAAAAATCAGTCTTTCACATTCATTTGGTGTTAATATCTCATTACCTATAGGAGTGAGTTTTCCACCAATGCGAAAATAGGGTCTTAAACCTGCAGATAGATGCAGGTCTGAACCACCCATATCTACTAAATTTTGCAGCAGTTCTTGAATTGTGTATTCCATATATAATAGGAGATTTCTTAATTAATTAATTTAGGGGTTAAACAATAAGGACAATCTAACCACTCTGGTTTTAGGGTAGCATCACAACATTGACATGTGAGACTCTTCTGTCGTGAGATTTTTAATTCCCTATCTGTATATACCACCCGCTCCACTTCTTCTAAGGTCGTTATACCTTGACGAACTAGATTGAGACTATAACCCAATAGGGTTATCATTCCCTCTTCTAAAGCTGCTTCTTTAATTTTGGCTGTGTCAGCTTCTTGATTAATTAAATTTTGTAGTTTTTGCGTAATTGTCATAACTTCATACACTCCACAACGCCCTTTGTAGCCAGTACCATAACAGTTAGGACAAATTTTGATTTTATTTGGGCCTTTTCCTATTAGTTCTGATGATATGGTATTAGCTTTATAGAAAATGACATTGCCTTCTTGCGCTAGGGATAAACCATATCTCCCTAGTTCTTGAACTGTAGGAGTATAGGGAATTCGACATGTGGGACACAGTCTACGCACTAACCTCTGGGCTAATACACCAATTAGAGAATTAGAAATCATAAATGGTTCAATACCCATTTCTAGCAAGCGGGCGATCGCTCCTGCAGCATCTATAGTATGCAAGGTAGTGAATACTAGATGTCCGGTTAGTGCTGCTTCAATTGCAGTTTTCGCAGTTTCCCCATCTCGTGTTTCTCCCACCAATAACACGTCTGGGTCTTGTCGCAGAAAAGCTCGCAGAACTGTGGTAAAGTCTAATCCCTTTTCTCTGATTACCTGCACTTGAGTCAGTCCCGGTAAACTGTATTCTACGGGATCTTCAACTGTACTAATATTAATTCCCGGATCATTTAATTCTGCTAGAGCAGAATATAAGGAGGTAGTTTTTCCAGAACCGGTTGGACCTGTAACTAAAATTAAACCTAGGGGTTTATGAATAATATTTTTAAATACCTGCAAAGTATGGGGATCAGTAATTATCTTATCTAGGGGTAATTTAGTGAAGGAATTGTCTAAAATCCTCAGACAGATTTTTTCTCCGTAGCGGTTGGGTAAGGTGCTGACTCGGATATCTACCTTTCTACCATCAAATACTCTGCGAATTCTGCCATCTTGGGGCAATCTTTTTTCGGCGATATCTAGATTGGAGATAATTTTAATTCGCGCGGTAACTGCAGGAATAATATGTTTGGGAATGGGGGGAATAGATTCCGATTCCCGCAGTACCCCATCGTTGCGAAACCGAATTCGTAAATATTCTTCTTGAGGTTCAACGTGAATATCAGAAGCACTATCTCGCAGGGCTAAAAAGAGAATTTTATTCACAAGATTAATAATTGGCTCATCTTGAGCTTCTCTCATGGCTACTGTCAAATCTAGATCTCCTTCTTCTAGTCTCTGCTCCATAACCTCAAGACTTAAACTTTCTAGGTCTTGGCTAATATCTGTGAATTGAGTTTGCTCTTTTTCTCTTGCTTCTTTGATTACTTCATCTGTGTATTGATTAATTAATATTTCGTAATCTTCTGCGGCAATTACTAGACGTTTAAACTGCCAGTTTGGCGGTTGTAATATCCTATTAAGGTAATCACATGCTGCTAAATTATCTGGCTCAACCATTCCTACTAACACCTGGGGTGGATTCTGATTTTCTTCCTTTCCTAATGGTAATAATCCATAACTACGACAAATATCTATTGGTATTAAACTCTCGGTCAATTCTCTGATAATATTCCAGTTCATTTGACTGACTTCTGGGTCTATATATTCTACACCATATAGTATTTTTAATTCAAATAAATGCTGTTTTTTACATTCTCTGATTAACTGGGGATCTAACTTCCCTCTGGCTATAGATTGTAAAACATCTGTTAATACTTTCCCAGATTCAAGACTTTCCATCACGGCCAGTTTCATCTGTTCCCTATGAATATGACCAGATTTAACTAGTTTGTTTACTAAGTTTTTCAGTACGGGAAGAGTGTTAGTTTGACTAGCACTAGTTTTGTCTAAACGTTTTTTAACTGAGTAAGTCATGGTAAGGTATACTAGTTTATATTTTTACTATTTTTAGCTTTTTTACCGAAATAAAGGATCCTACTTTAGAAACATTATATACTATACTTGTAACAGTGTAGTTTTTACATCCATATTATTATTATTCTTCTTATCCTCTATCTTTGCTTAAAACACATTGCCATATCTAAATAGCAATTGTATAATGTCCAAGTGGTGGTGGTTGAACAGACTCCCCCCGCAAAATATACAAATAGTCAAAACGGGCAAAATTATCGTGTCGTCGCGACCTGGGATTTTTGTCCGATTTTTAGGTGAATTAAGTAAACCATATTATTTAGTGATTGGAAGAACCAATAGAGGTAAAGCAATGACAAGCGAGTACCCAACCGGGATCAATTCTCAAGAATCTGACAGCACCGTGAGTGACCATCAACCTGCGGATGTCAATTTGTCGGAACAATCCACTGTAAGCGAGGAAAATGGTGTCCCTACAGTGGAAGAAGTAGTAAATAGGGATCTAATTACTCAACTGACTCAACAAAATCAGTCTCTAAAGGTTCAACTTGAGGAGCGTAGTTCTCAGTACATGCGAATTGCAGCAGATTTTGACAACTATCGCAGACGGGTCTCCAAAGAAAAAGAAGACACAGAAACACAGGTGAAAAGAAATACAATTATGGAGTTGTTACCTGTGGTGGATAATTTTGAGCGAGCAAGGGCACACCTTAAACCACAAGATGATGGCGAGATGACAATACATAAGAGTTATCAAGGAGTTTATAAACAGTTGGTAGATTCCTTGAAAAAAATGGGAGTGTCACCCATGCGTCCTGAAGGTCAGGAATTTGACCCAAATCTCCATGAAGCAGTTATGCGAGAACAGACAAGCGAGCATCCAGAAGGAACTGTTTTAGAAGAGTTGGTTCGTGGCTATTTTTTAGGCGATCGCGTGCTACGTCATGCCATGGTGAAGGTAGCTGCTGCCATAGAAGATACAGTTACGGAAGAAAAAGACCAGTCAGATCAAGATTAGATATAGTAAGTCGACCCGGAGGTTACCACCTATCTCCGGGGGAACAGGTGACGGATTTCCACACCTACTGGTACGGTTACTTCCTGTAAGAGGTGGGCTGGTTTTTGTCATGGTAGGTAGCACAATTATAATATGGAAGATTCAATGTTGCACCTATCAATAACTTTCGCGAAAGACCGATTATAGGTTATGGTTAAGGTGTAATAAGTTCATTAACAAAAATTAACTATTGTCCGTCTGAATTCCAATTTTGCTCTCTTAGTTCTTACTCTTAACCGTAGTATATGGCCCGCGACTATTATGAAATCCTAGGTGTCTCCCGTGATGCCGACAAAGAACAAATTAAACAAGCTTATCGCCGTCAAGCCCGGAAGTATCACCCAGATGTGAATAAAGAACCGGGGGCGGAGGAAAAGTTTAAAGAGATTAATCGTGCTTATGAGGTTTTATCAGAAGCGGACACGCGAGAGCGCTATAACCGATTTGGGGAAGCTGGAGTATCGGGTGCTGCTGGGTTCCAGGACATGGGGGATGCTGGGGGATTTGCCGACATATTTGAAAGCATTTTTAGTGGTTTTGCTGGGGGAATGGGGGGACCTGCTCAACAGCAAAGGCGACGGGGTGGACCGGTTCGTGGTGATGATCTCCGATTAGACCTGAAGTTGGAATTTCGGGAAGCAGTATTTGGTGGGGAAAAGGAAATTCGTATTGCCCATCAGGAGAGCTGTGAGGTGTGTGGTGGAACAGGGGCCAAACCAGGAACCCGTCCCCGCACCTGTAGTACATGTAGCGGATCTGGTCAGGTGCGCCGCGTGACTAGGACACCCTTTGGCAGTTTTACTCAAGTTTCTACTTGTCCTACTTGTAATGGAACAGGCTCAGTTATAGAAGATAAGTGTGAGTCCTGTGATGGTAAGGGAATGAAGCAGGTAACTAAGAAGCTGAAAGTGACAATTCCCGCAGGTGTGGATAACGGAACCCGTCTGCGCATTTCTCAAGAAGGAGATTCTGGTCAGCGGGGTGGTCCAGCAGGGGACTTATATGTTTATCTGTTTGTTAATGATGATGAGGAGTTTCAACGGGATGGAATTAACATTCTTTCGGAGTTGAAAATTAGCTATCTACAGGCAATTTTGGGTTGTCGAATAGATGTGAATACTGTGGATGGTCCGGTGGAGTTAACTATCCCCCCAGGGACTCAACCCAACACAGTGATGAAACTTGAAAATCGGGGAGTACCTCGGTTGGGTAATGCGGTAAGTCGAGGGGATCATCTGCTGACAGTGTTAATTGATATTCCTACCAAGGTCACTCCCGAGGAACGAGAACTACTGGAAAAATTGGCTAAGATTAAGGGAGACCGCACCGGTAAGGGTGGTTTGGAAGGTTTCTTAGGTAATCTATTTAAAGCATGAGGTGTGAACATGAGCTTGTCTACCCCTGATGACCAATTAGATTTACGTGGAACCCCTTGTCCTATTAATTTTGTACGGACGAAGTTGCGCCTAGAACAAATGTCTGATGGCAGTTTACTCGAGGTTTGGCTGGATCCGGGTGAACCAATTGAGCAGGTTCCCGACAGCCTGACCATGGCTGGGTTTCATGTAGAAAATATTACTGACAAATCTGAGTATTTTTCCTTGTTAGTACGTCGTCCCCTAGTTTGATGATATCATTAAACTTTATGAGATTATGACAGGAGATAGGATTGCTACCAATCAAGAATTGGTGGGTACGGTGTTGGCTGTGCAGGCCAATTTTTATCGTGTGCAGTTACAGGGGGGACTAATTCCCACTCTCCTGTGCACTCGCAGAACCAGATTGAAGAAAATTGGTCAGCAGGTAATGGTGGGAGATCAGGTACTGGTGGAAGAACCTGACTGGATGGGGGGAAGAGGTGCGATCGCTGATGTTTTACCACGAAAAACTGAATTGGATAGACCAGCGATCGCCAATGTAAATCAAATTCTCTTAGTTTTTGCACTTGCGGATCCCCCTTTGGAACCTGTACAGTTAAGTAGATTTTTAATTAAGGGCGAGTCTACAGGTATAGATCTTCGGTTATGTTTAAATAAATGTGACTTAATCAAAGAGGATGAAAGAAGAGCAATTAGCGATCGCTTAGAGAGTTGGGGATACAAGCCAATTTTTTTGAGCGTCCAAGAGGGTATGAATATTGAGGAAGCTAGGGAATATTTAAAAAATAAAATCACGGTAATTGCTGGTCCTTCTGGTGTGGGGAAGTCCAGTTTGATTAACCAATTAATTCCCCAGGGAAACTTGAGGGTGGGAAAGGTTTCTGGTAAGTTGGCCCGTGGTCGTCATACCACTCGTCACGTAGAATTGTTTGAGTTACCCAATGGTGGTTTACTAGCAGACACACCAGGGTTTAATCAACCAGATTTGGGTTTTGCTCCAGAAGAGTTAATCTACTATTTTCCCGAAGGTAGAAAATTCTTAGAGAAGGGGAGTTGTAGATTTAGTGATTGTTTACATCGAGACGAACCAGGTTGTATAGTCAACAATGATTGGGAAAGATATGAATACTACCTGGAATTTTTGCAAGAGGCGATCGCCTACCAAACCATTTGTCAACAGCAGTCTGACCCTGAGTCCACCCTAAAATTAAAGACTAAAGGTCAGGGTGAGAATCACTACGAGCCAAAACTAGAAAGCAAGAAATATCGACGGGTTTCCCGTAGGGTGCAGGTACAGAACCTCCACCATTGGTATACAGAAAACCAGGAATAACTCCCCAGGCCGGATTCGAACCAGCGACCAATCGATTAACAGTCGATCGCTCTACCGCTGAGCTACTGAGGAAAACTCATCTTGTTCAATAATATTAAACCAACATTCAGACAATGTCAAGTACCTCGGCGAAAATTTTTTCATTGATTTGCCAATTTTGTTTTTGGACCACCAACCAGGCCTAGAGACCCATTCTTAGACGAATTAACTTTTGTCTAGCTTCATCATTTATAGAATGGGATAAAAATCTACCCTTAGATTTTTTTTGTGATTGGTGTTGATTACGCATCTGACAAACCTTTGCTTCTACCTGGTTACATAATTGTCTGGCTGATAACCACTCCGCACCATAGCCTTGAACTACTAACTGTTGAGCCCGGTCTGAAGTGGCTACAATCACGCGAGAAACTAAACATTGTGCAACTTGGTGACGTAGACCCGCACAAACCTTTTCGATATAAGTATCAGCAGTTTGTCCAAACTCTGTATAGTGGACAGTGAGGAAATCAGTAATCATTTCCCTATTGCTAGGGGTGTTCTGATAATGGGCGTCAAAAACTATATGAGACTCATATCCTTCAAACGCGCTGTAGTTGGTGATTAGTTCCACCAAATGGTCGCGAGCTGCTTCCATACTAGAATCATCACGGGTTTTTTTGAGACAAGGCCATGAGCCTATAATGTTGTAGCCATCCACCAGTAGAATGGATGGAATAGTAGAAGGGGGCATGGTTTCTAATCACAATTACTAAAATAGACAAAAATCATCCATAAGATTCATAGTAATTGAAGAATTGAAGCAATGCTGATTATACCATGCTACAGAGAACAAAAAAATCTGCTTTCATTGGGATCCGGTTAACCGCTGTTTCAGGAGTTCCGGATCCCCAGCTGCTACTAAAACCCCCTGTTCCAATAAAAAAGCACCATCACAATAATTTAACTCCTCTAGTCTATGGGTAACCCACAGAGCGGCAATAGACCGAGTTTTGACTAATTGACGCACAGTCGTCACCAACTCTAATTGACTATCAGGGTCTAATAAAGCGGTGGGTTCATCCAATAATAAAACTTCACAGTGACGAGCGATCGCTCCAGCAATAGCCACACGCTGTTTCTGTCCACCAGAAAGGGCATAAATAGGTCTGCGTTGCACAGAGAGCAAATTAACAGCTTGCAAAGCCTCCTCTACTCTGGTCTTAACCATAGAAGTAGAAAGTTTTTCCGGAACCAGTCCAAAAGCCACATCAGCTCCCACAGTAGGCATAACTAACTGGTGATCGGGATTTTGGAAGACAAAACCCAGAGGAGATAAAATGTCAATCCTACCGGATTGTGGAACTAATAGACCAGCAATTAACCTCAAAAGAGTTGACTTCCCACTACCATTAGTCCCTAAAAGCATCCAAAATTCACCTTTAGGGACAGTAAGAGAGCAAGATTTAATTGCCTGCTCTCCATTAGGCCAAAAGAAGTTTAAATGTTCAACTTCGATGCCTGATGATGTCATCTTATACCTGAGTTTCCTCCTTAACGGTAAAGGCGGCAAACCCGGGAAGCTTACCACTACTACTAGCAACACCATCCTTTTGGAGGATTTGTACTCCCGAAATTTCACTGGCTAGGACAGCAATTTTCTTTTCAGTTTTGCCCTCACACTTAAGTTCCACAATAGCGGGACTGCCAGATCCCATAGCCGCCAAAATCAGTTGGTAAACAGCTTCAGCATCTTCCGCTGATTTACGCTGTACTGACATAGAGAAGGCGGTGTTTCTAATGCTTATGTCGATAGTAAACATTTACAAATAATTAAATTTGACTGATCGTAGGAACTATTCTAACCTGTTCAGAGCCATCCTACCGCTCTTCTGTCAGGGGAAAAATTAAAAAAAATTAAGGAAAATTAAAAAAAATTAAAAAAAACTAAAAAAAACTTATTACCCCTAGAAAAATTAGAGATTTGCACTTATGATAATTTACAGACAGTAAAAAATTGTAAACTGGACAGCCCAGTTAAAAGTCTGCCTGGGGAAGGTTGTATGATAACTATCTGCATGCTTCTACGGGCTTTCTAGAATCGTAATTATAAAATACGGAGATTTTCCATGACTATTGCAGTTGGACGCGCCCCTTCCAGAGGGTGGTTTGACGTATTAGATGACTGGTTGAAGCGCGATCGCTTTGTATTTGTAGGTTGGTCAGGAGTATTACTATTTCCCTGTGCCTTCCTAGCATTAGGCGGTTGGTTAACCGGTACTACTTTCGTTACATCTTGGTATACCCATGGTTTAGCCTCCTCCTACTTAGAAGGAGCTAACTTCTTGACAGTAGCAGTATCCACCCCTGCAGACAGTATGGGACACTCCCTATTATTTCTATGGGGTCCAGAAGCTCAAGGTGACTTTACCCGCTGGTGTCAACTAGGTGGTTTGTGGCCCTTTGTTGCTTTACATGGTGCCTTTGGACTAATTGGCTTCATGTTGCGTCAATTTGAAATCGCTAGACTAGTAGGTATTCGTCCTTATAATGCTCTGGCATTTTCCGGTCCGATTGCCGTATTTGTCAGCGTTTTCTTGATGTACCCCTTGGGACAATCCAGCTGGTTC
>Ga0169931_10001101_pt1 | contig 44342 bp, 38 predicted proteins | sample Kivu_15m_20L_FD_129675 | JGI IMG/M metagenome (GOLD analysis project Ga0169931, IMG submission 129675) | Freshwater microbial communities from Lake Kivu, Western Province, Rwanda to study Microbial Dark Matter (Phase II) - Kivu_15m_20L... | ecosystem: Environmental > Aquatic > Freshwater > Lake... | reverse complement strand
TTTAAAATTGTCCATTTAAAATTTGAGCCTGTGACCGATCTCAAAACCCTTTCCAGCGACGATTTGAAGGCCTTCTGCGAAGAACTCGGGGTGGAGCGCTACCGAGCGGAGCAGATCTTCGAATGGATGTACCGGAAGGGTGTGAATCGTTTCGAGGCCATGACCAACCTTCCGCTGGGCATCCGCCGGCGATTGACGGAGGTAGCCACGATTCGGGCCGCGGTCGTCTCGGCCACGCAGGTGGCGGCCGACCGCACCACGAAGTTCCTGTTCCGACTGCACGACGGCAAACAGGTGGAAGCGGTGCTCATTCCCGAGTTTTTCCCGGATGGTGCGGCCAACCGTCTGACGGTCTGCGTGTCGAGCCAGGTGGGCTGCATGTTCGGATGTACGTTCTGCGCCACCGGAAAGATGGGTTGGTTGCGGAATCTGAGTCGGGGCGAGATCGTCGACCAGGTGGTTCACATCAACAGCCTCTGTGAGGCGGAGTATGGCAAACGCATCACCAATGTGGTGTACATGGGCATGGGCGAACCCTTGCACAACTACGAGGAGGTGATGGCCTCCATCGACATCCTCATGCACCCGAAGAGCGTGTGGTTATCCCCCCGGCGGATCACCGTGTCGACCGTGGGTCTGGCCAACCGGATCAAACGGATGGCCGATGAGAAAAGGCCCTTCAATCTGGCCATATCCTTGCACGCGGCATCCGACATGAAGCGCGACCAGATCATGCCGATCAACGAATCCTTGGATCTGGATTCGCTCTTGGAGGCGCTCCGGTATTATTACCGTTGGACCAGGCTTCCGGTCACATACGAGTATCTGCTCTTCCACAAGTTCAACGACTCCGCCGCGGATGTGAAAGCCTTGGTGTCGATCGCACGGTGGGTGCCATCGAAAGTGAACGTCATCGTGTACAACAACGTGGAGGGTGTCGAGTTGAAACGGGCGTCTGAGGAACGCTTGAACGCCTTCATCTCGGGGCTTACCCAAGCCGGAATCCGGGCCACGGTGCGACGGTCCAGAGGCGACGACATCGATGCCGGCTGCGGGCAGCTGGCCATCCGTCAAGGGTTGCCCATGGGCAAGACCATACAGAAAACCGCCTCAGTTGATCAGGTTGAAGATCCGTCCAAGCCGCGGTAGCCAGCGCTCGGTATCGATCGAGAGGTAGATGATGGCGGGTTTTCCGATCACGTGGTCTTCCGGAACAAAGCCCCACATGCGCGAGTCTTCGCTGTTGTCGCGGTTGTCGCCCATCATGAAGTAATAGTTCTTCCGGAAGGTGTAACGCGATGCCGGTTCACCGTTCACCATGAACCCGCCATCGGCCGTCCGATCCACCCGATTGCCTTCATAGCGCACCACCGCGGTGCGGTAGATGGGCCAGGTGGCATCGGTCAATTCAATGGTCAGGTCCCGGCCGGGTACCACGAAGGGCGCGATGTGGTCGTGGTTGGATGCCATCCCGCGACGGAAATCGAAGGGGGATGTGGCATAGTCGTTGATCTCGGCCGGACGCACGTACCGCTCCACGGCGGACACTTCGGGCCAGGAGGCGACCGTGGCCCGACCCTCCTGCGTCAGACTGATGTAATAGGCTTGCGCATCCGTCCCGCGGATCTGCCCCCCGGCCAATCGCACCTTGGCCTCGCTCAAACGCACGCGTTCCCTCGGAACCACACGGTAGATCTGCTCATAGGTCGGTCGTTGGTCTTCCGCGGTTCCATTCAGGTACAGGACCTTGTCGCGGATCTCCAGCGTGTCTCCCGGCACGGCGACCGCGCGTTTGATGTAGTTCGTCTTATTGGAGATGATGGCGTCGTCGATGGGATAATTGAAGACGACGATGTCGTTGCGCTGGATGTCCTGCCAGCCAGGCAGACGGGTCCAAGGGAACTCCACACCATTCCAGTTGATCTCGGTGAACGGGATGCCGAACGCCATCGGCGTTCGGAGTCCGTAGTTCAACTTGGAGACGATGAGGAAATCGCCGGTCAGAAGCGTCCGTTCCATCGATGGTGTCGGAATCCGGTAGGCTTCGAAGAAGAAGGTGCGCACGATCACCGCCACGGTGAGGGCCCATACGATGGCGTCGAGCCATTCCTTCGCCCAGATTTTGGCCTTGCTGGTGTTCAGACGCTGGCGAGCCTGCGCGCGGGTGCTGGATTTTGCCACGGGTACCCCTTATTTGAAACGGATGGTTTTCAGGTGGTCGGGCACGGGAATCGTCTGGGTATCGAACCGGCCGTCCTTGTATCGGACACGGAACCATTGGTCGCGTTCCGGTGAATAGAAGAAATCCTGAAACTCAGCCAGATGGCGGTCGGACATGAGTTTGTCAGAGAACGCCCGTTTGACATCCGGCATGAGGTCCACGAAACGGCTGGACCCACCCATCACCAAGCCTCGGGCGAAGGGGCCGTCGCTGTCCAGGATCATCATGGGGATGGTATCGTTCACGATGAACCAATACTCGAACTGGATGGAATTGCCCGGACGCACGTCTTTCACGCCGACGAAATCGACCACCGTCACGGTCGGGTCGCCGAATTGACGTTGCAGACGGGCGCGGATCTCACCCGTCGGAACCTGGTCGATGGCCGTGTCGCCCTGGAAGCCGTTTCCGGTCATGTCGCGCATCTGGTTGAAGCGGGTCATGAAGGCGGTGCGGTCCTTGTTGTCGACCTTCCGGAAGGTGGGGGCGCGGAAGAGGTCCGGAACCTGGCCGGCGGCCGGCATGGCCGTCATCATCACAATCCCCAACCACACGAGATGTTTCATGGCGGTCAATCCTGGTCCATGGACAGAACGGCGAGGAAGGCCTCCTGTGGTATCTCCACCGAGCCGACCTGCTTCATCCGTTTTTTGCCCTCTTTCTGTTTTTCCAGCAACTTGCGTTTTCGGGAGATGTCGCCACCGTAACATTTGGCCAAGACATCCTTGCGCAAGGCGCGCACACTGTCTCGGGCGATGACCTTGGCGCCGATCGCGGCTTGGATCACCACCTCGAACATCTGCCGTGGAATAAGCTCCTTTAGCTTGGCGCACAGCTTTCGCCCCCATTCGTAGGCTTTGTCGCGGTGCACGATCGTACCGAGGGCGTCGACGGGGTCACCATTCAGTAGGATGTCGAGTTTGACCATGTTGCCGGGCCGTTCCCCGATGAACTCATAATCCAACGAGGCATACCCGCGGGTATTGCTCTTGAGCTTGTCGTAGAAGTCGAAGACGACCTCCGCCAAAGGCAGCTCGTAGGTGATGTCGACCCGGCTCGAATCCAGGTACATGGTGTTTCTGAACACGCCGCGGCGCTCCTGGCACAAGGTCATGATGGGACCGATGTACTCGGCCGGCGTGATGATCTGGGCCTTGATGTAAGGCTCGTAGATGGTGTCGATGAGGCCGGGTGCCGGCATGTCGGCGGGGTTGTCCACCTTCAGACGGGTTCCGTTGGTCAGCACCACCTCATAGGCCACGTTCGGCACGGTGGTGATGATGTCCATGTTGAACTCGCGGTCCAGCCGCTCCTGGATGATCTCCATGTGCAGCATCCCGAGGAAGCCCGCCCGGAATCCGAAACCCAGGGCGGCCGACGTCTCCGGCTCGAAGGTGAGCGAGGCGTCGTTCAGCTGAAGCTTCTCCAAGGCCGCCCTCAGGAATTCGAACTGCTCCGAATCGGTCGGATAGATGCCGCTGAAGACCATCGGCTTGACGTCCTTATAACCGGGGATGGCAGCCGGTGCCGGGTTGGCGACCGTGGTGACCGTATCGCCCACCTTGGTGTCTTCCAAGGTTTTCACGGAGCCGATGATGTAGCCGACTTCCCCGGCGGAGAGCATGTCGCAGGGCTCCTGTTTGAGGCGCAGATACCCGATCTCATCGGCCAAGTACTCGCGGCCGGTGGCCATGAAGCGGATCTTCTCCCCTTTTTTCAGGCGGCCTTGCTCGATCCGCACATATACGATGGACCCGCGGTAGGTATTGAACACGGAATCGAAGATCAGGGCTTGAAGTGGTCGATCGTCATCGCCCTTGGGTGGCGGGATGCGCTCCACCACGGCCTCGAGCAGCTCGTCCACACCCATGCCGGTTTTCCCTGACACCGCCAGGATCTCCTCGCGCCTGCAGCCGAGCAGGTCCATCACCTGTTGGGCCACGATCTCGGGTTCCGCACCGGGCAGGTCGATCTTGTTCAAGACCGGAATGATCTCCAAGCCCTGCTCGATGGCCTGGTAAAGGTTGGAGATGGTTTGCGCCTCCACACCTTGCGAAGCATCCACGACCAGGATGGCTCCCTCACAGGCTTTCAGCGCGCGGGAGACCTCATAGGCGAAATCGACGTGTCCGGGCGTATCGATCAGGTTGAAGACGTAGCGGTCGCCGGAGCGGCTCACATAATCCATCTTCACCGCATGGCTCTTGATGGTGATGCCGCGCTCGCGTTCCAGGTCCATGTCGTCGAGCACCTGGTTCTGCATCTCCCGCTCGGTGATGGCACCCGTCCGCTCCAATAATCGGTCGGCCAGGGTGGATTTGCCGTGATCGATGTGGGCGATGATGCAGAAATTGCGAATGGGTTTCATCAAGGATAGCTCGGAAAAAGTGGGCGAAAGATACGTTTTTTTCGCATCCGGGGGTCGGATGACCGCCACAACGCACCGATTATGAACCGAACACGAGCCCGATCAAGGCGGTGGTCAGCAAGGTGACCGCGATGCCGAGCACCAGGTTCAACCACAGTCCGGCCTTGGCCATCTGAGGCAGGGTCACATAGCCGCTGGCATAGACGATGGCGTTGGGCGGGGTGCCGACCGGCATCATGAAGGCATAGCTGGCGGCGATGGTGGCCGGAACGACCAGCATCATGGGAGAGAGTCCCAAGGCCAGGGCGACGGTGGCCAGCACGGGGATGAAGGCGGCGGCCGTGGCGGTGTTGCTGGTCACTTCCGTGAAGAAGATGATGGTGAGCACCGCGATGAGGATGATCAGAAGTACGGGCACGCCTTGCAGGCCGGTGAAGAGCTGTCCCAACCAGGCGGCGAGTCCGCTTTTCTCGATGGCGGCTGCCAGACTGAGTCCGCCCCCGAAAATCAAGAGCACGTCCCAAGGCAGGCCGCGGGTGTCTTCCCAGACCAGCACACGTTCGCCGGTGCGCAGGTCGATCGGCAGGATGAAGCACAGCAAGGCCCCGAAGATCGCGATTCCGGTGTCGCTGATGGCCGGGATGTGCGTCACGAGGAGGGGTTGCGTCACCCATAAGGTGGCGGTGAGCAGGAAGACGAAGGTGACCAGGCGTTCCGCGACCGACATCCGCCCCAAACCGGAGACCTCGTCATGGATCGCCGACTCCCCACCAGGCAGGGGCTCCGCCGGGAGTCGGAAGGCCCAGCGGGTGAGGACGAGATGGGTCAGCGGCAGGCAGACGGCGACGACCGGCAGACCGATGAGCATCCATTGGGCGAACCCGACCTGGATCTGATAGGTCTCGATGAGATACCCGGCCATGATCGCGTTCGGCGGTGTGCCGATGAGCGTGCCGACACCGCCGATGTTGCACCCGTAGGCGATGGCCAGCACCAGGGCCAGCCGGAAGGCATCCACGTCCGGACCCTTGGCGTCGCCCTGCAGGCGCAGAACCGACAGACCGATCGGCAGCATCATCAAGGTGGTCGCCGTGTTGCTGACCCACATGCTCAGGAAGGCCGATGCGAGCAGGAAGCCCCACACGATGGAGGATGGTTTCACACCCACGCGCTTCAGCACGTTCAGGGCGATGCGCCGGTGCAGCCGCGATTTCTCCATCGCGAAGGCGATGATGAACCCACCCAGGAACAGGTAGATGGTGGGGTTGGCATAGGGGGCGGCGGCTTCGCGGATCGGCGAGACACCGGCCAAGGGCAGCACCAGGAGCGGCATCAGGGCCGTCGCGGCGATGGGGATGGCCTCGGTGATCCACCAGACCGCCATCCACACGGCGATGATCGCGACGGTCCACGCCGCGGGCGGCATGCCTTCCGGGGCACCGGCCAGCCACATCGCCGCCGCCAGGAGGATACCCAAGGGGAATCCGATTTTGCTTCGAATGGAATCCATCGGAGAGTTGTTCGCCATATCCTCAAGGTACATCCTTCGTATCTTCCGACCCAATACCACACCGAACCCTTTCCGCTTGGAACCGACCCAAACGCTCCGGATCGCGATTCAAAAATCCGGCCGCCTCACCGACAAGACCATCCGCCTGTTGCAAAACATCGGGCTCGTGTTCGACGGGTACAAGGACCGACTGATCGTTCCCATCCAGAATTTCGATGTCGAGTTGCTCCTGATCCGGGATGACGACATCCCCGAGTACGTCCAAGACGGCGTGTGCGACCTGGGTTTCGTGGGTGCGAATGTGACAGCCGAGGTGGGTGCGGATGTGACGGTGCTGCGCGACATGGAGTATGGCCGATGCCGCCTGTCCATCGCCGTACCCAAGAACAGCCGTTTCCGAACGCCGCAGGACCTGGACGGCTGCCGCATCGCCACCTCCTACCCCAATCTGACCCATGCCTGGTTCCGCGGACAGGGTTTGTCGGTACAAACGGTCAAAATCAACGGTGCGGTCGAAATCGCTCCTCGGTTGGACGTAGCCGACGCCATCTGCGACCTGGTTTCCACAGGCGGAACCCTGAAGGCGAACGGATTGGAGGAACTCACCGTCGTGTTCCGGTCCGAGGCCCAACTGATCCGCACCAATCGGCCGCTTTCCCAACGCAAGTCCGATCTGATCGATAAGTTCCTGGTGCGTATCGGCGGCAGCCAGCTCGCCGAGCGCTCCCGATACATCCTGATGAACGCGCCCAAGTCGGCGTTGGGCTCCATCACCGGGATCATCCCGGCGCTCAAATCCCCGACCGTCCTGCCCTTGGCTGATCCCGACATGATCGCCATCCATTCGGTCATCCCCATCCACCAGTTCTGGGAAGTGATGGAAGAGCTCAAAGCGGCCGGCGCGACCGGCATCGTGATCCTGCCGATCGAAAACATGATCCTCTGAGCCATGTTGCGTGTGATCCGATGGCAGGATGTCGGTTCGGACGGGTTGCAGGCCTTGATGGCGCGTCCCAAACAGGATTTCGACCGGATCGCCGCCGTGGTGGATCCCATCATCGAGGAAGTCCGCCTCCGTGGGGATGCCGCCTTGGTCGCGCACGCCGGCCGTTTCGACCGTTCCACCATCACGCAGACGGTCATCCGACCGCGGGCCGTTGACGATATTCCCTTGGATGCCGACGTGAAGGCGGCCTTCCGGCTCGCTTTCGACAACATCCGCCGGTTCCATGATGCCCAGATGCCCGAACGGCTGACGGTCGAGACCATGCCGGGCGTGGTCTGCCGCCGTGAGGCCCGCCCGATCGGCCGCGTGGGGCTGTATGTGCCGGGTGGCACGGCCGTATTGCCCTCTTCGGTGCTCATGCTTGGCGTGCCTGCGATGGTGGCGGGCTGCGGTACGGTTGTGGTGGCCACGCCGCCGCGACCTGATGGCGGCGTGGATCCGGCTGTCGAGTTCGCCGCCGCCTTGTGCGGCATCGACCGGATTCTGCTCGCCGGCGGCGCCCAAGCCGTGGCCGCCATGGCGTTCGGCACCGAATCCGTGCCGAAGGTGGACAAGATCCTGGGTCCTGGCAACCAGTATGTGACCGCCGCCAAGATGCGCTTGCAGAACAGCGATGCGATGGTGGCGATCGACATGCCGGCCGGTCCTTCGGAAGTGCTCGTCATCGCCGACGCATACGCCGATCCGGCGTTCGTGGCCGCGGACCTGCTCTCCCAAGCCGAACATGGCGTCGATTCGCAGGTTGTTCTGGTGGCGGTGGACGGGTTCGACATCGCGGCACTCCAATCCGAGCTGACCGCTCAGACCCCGCGGTTGCCTCGCCGGGATTTCGCCGTGGCCGCATTGGGAAACAGCTATGCCTTGCAGGTTCCCGACACCGCCCTGGCCATCGCGTTCAGCAACCGATACGCCCCCGAACATCTGATCCTGAACACGGCGGATGCCGAAATACTGGCCGCATCCGTCACCGATGCGGGATCGGTGTTCATCGGTCCCCACACGCCCGAAAGTGTGGGCGACTACGCCTCGGGAACCAACCATACCTTGCCGACCTACGGCTACGCCCGCATGTACAGCGGGGTGTCGGTGGATAGTTTCCTCAAGCAGATCACCTTCCAGCACGTGACACCCGAAGGCTTGGCCGCCATCGGTCCGGCGGTGATCACCATGGCCGAAACCGAAGGTCTCCGCGCACATGCCGAGGCTGTCCGCATCCGTTTGGACAAAGCATGACCACTTTCGACCTGGAGTCGCTCGTACGACCGAACATCCGCAGACTGGTGCCCTACCGCTGCGCCCGCGACGATTACGACCAAGGTATCCTCCTGGATGCCAATGAGAACGCCATCGGTCCCGTCGTCGGTGGTGGCGACCTGAACCGATATCCCGACCCCAGGCAGGAGGCCTTGCGCAGGGCCATCGCCCAGGCGCGCGGGTGTCGTCCGGAGCAGATTTTCTGCGGCGTCGGCAGCGACGAGGCCATCGACCTGCTCATCCGCATCTTCTGTGTTCCCGGCCAGGACGCCATCACCATCACCCCTCCCACCTACGGCATGTACAAGGTGGCCGCGCATGTGAATGACGTGGCGGTGAACGAGTGGCCGCTCACCCCCGACTTCCAGCTCGATTTGTCGAACGTCCCGCGTCCCGCGTCCGGCGTCCCGCTTCTATTCCTCTGCTCCCCCAACAATCCCACCGGCAACGCACTGCGACGTGAAGACATGGAGCGGGTGATCGCCGGATTCCCGGGTATCGTGGTCGTGGATGAGGCCTACATCGACTTCACAGACCAGCCGAGCTTCGTAACCGAGCTCGACCGGTACCCGAACCTGGTGGTTTTGCAGACCTTCAGCAAGTCATACGGGTTGGCCGGCATCCGGCTGGGTTTGGCCTTCGCCTCGGAGGCCATCATCGACTACATGCTCCGCGTCAAGGCGCCGTACAATGTGAACACGCTCTCGGCCGAGGTCGCCTTGCGGGCCCTGGGCGCTTCTGGGACGTTCCGCCACCATGTGGACCTGATCCGGTCCGAACGGTCGCGTGTCACGGAGGCGCTGCGCGCGATGCCCGCGGTACGGAAGGTGCATCCCAGTGACGCGAACTTCCTGTTGGCGGTGGTGGATGGCGCGTACCGCGTGTACAGGACCATGGCCGACCGCGGCGTCGTGATCCGTTACCGTGGCGACCAGCCGCATTGCGAAGACGGGTTGCGCATCACCATCGGCACGCCGGACGAGAACGACCGGATGCTGGCCTTATTGACGGAGACCACCGCATGAGATTCTGGATCACCACCGCTGTTCTGGCAACCACCGAAGACGCCCTGTTCAAGGCGGGCACGCTCTCCGGCCTGATCCGCCTTCAGGCCGAGCGGCATGTGGTCGCCTATGACGAGGAGGCCTTGGCGCCGGAACAACGTTCCGTGCTTCTGAACGAGAATGTGGTGGGACGAACCCTGTTGAAAGCCCATTGTGACGTGTTCATCGACCGGCACGGGTCGGACCTGTGCGTGATCGACCATGATGGCGAGATCCTGAAGACGTCTTCCGAGTGGGATGGCATCCTGGCCTGGGCATCGGGGCGTAGGCGCACCGCCCGCGTGGTGCGCACGACGAAAGAGACGGACATCGAGGTGTCGGTGGACCTGGACGGCAGCGGCAAGGCCGACATCCGCACCGGGCTCGGCTTTTTCGACCACATGCTGGAGCAGATCGCCCGTCACGGATTCATCGACCTGACCGTGACCTGCTCGGGCGACCTGCACATCGACGAGCATCATACGGTCGAGGATGTCGGCATCGCCTTGGGCGAGGCCCTCGCCCAGGCCTTCGGCGACAAGAAAGGCATCGAACGGTATGGATTCGTGCTGCCCATGGACGAGGCCCAGGCGACCGTGGCGTTGGATCTGTCCGGCCGGCCTTATCTGGTGTTTGTCGGCCGTTTCGAGCGGGAACGGGTCGGAGACCTGCCGACTGAAATGGTCAAGCACTTCTTCCATTCTCTCGCGATGTCCATGAAGGCGACCCTCCAGATCACCTTCACCGGCGAGAACGACCATCACCGCATCGAAGCCTGCTTCAAAGGATTCGCACGAACCTTGAAGCAGGCCGTTGCCGGCAATCCGCAGGCTCCGGACCAGATCCCGAGCTCCAAAGGCTCCCTATGACGGCCATCATCGATTACGAGGCCGGCAACCTGGCCTCTGTGGCCAACGCCTTGCGACGGATCGGTGCGGCTTTCACAGTCACGAACCGTACCGCCACCCTCGACCAGGCCGACCGCATCATCTTTCCGGGAGTGGGCCATGCCTGGGCGGCGATGGAAGCCTTGCGCGAGCATGATCTCGACATCTGGCTCCGAACCACACGCAAGCCGGTCCTGGGCATCTGTCTGGGCATGCAGTTGCTGTACGAGTCATCCGAGGAAGGCGGAGACACCGAAGGTCTCGGCCTGATTCCGGGCCGCCTGCGCCGGTTCGATCCGTCCAAGGGCAAGGTGCCGCACATGGGTTGGAACACGGTCGGCTCGGAGAGCTATTATTTCGTGCACAGTTATTTCGCGCCGGTCACGGCCGAGACCGTGGCGGAGTCGGAGCATAACGGACAGCGGTTCGCCGCCATGGTGAGCCGGGGCAACTTCCATGGCGTGCAGTTCCATCCCGAAAAATCGGCGGGCGCCGGCGAGGCACTGCTGAACCGTTTTCTGGAGACGGGAGGCATCCGATGAGGGCGATACCGGCGATCGATCTGCTCGACGGAAACGTGGTCCGACTCAAAAAAGGGGATTTCGCACAGGTCACGGTCTACGACCGGGATCCCTTGCGGTTGGCCCATACCTTCGCCGAAGCCGGCATCACGCATCTGCACATCGTGGATCTGAACGGTGCCAAAGACGGACATTTCACGCATCTGCGTCTGATCGAGACGATGGTTCGGGAAACGGACCTGATCGTCCAAACGGGCGGCGGCATACGCCGGTTCGAAGACCTGGCCACCTTGTTCGATGCGGGCATACGCTATGCGGTGAGCAGCTCCATGGCGATGAACGCCCCCGACGACTGGGCACGGGCCTTGACCACCTACGGCGACCGCTGCGTGTTCGGAATGGATCTGAAAGACGGCCGGGTCGCCATATCCGGCTGGTTGGAAACCCGTGACGCACCACTTGCGGAAGTGCTGGCACCCATGATCGGGAACGGCTTGCGCCATGTGCTCTGTACGGATATCGCCCGCGACGGGATGCTGACAGGGGCCAATGATGGGTTGTACAGGCAACTCATGTCCGATTGGCCGGAACTGCTCTTCACCGCCTCGGGCGGAGTGGCCGATGCGGACGACCTGGAGCGCCTCTCCCGTATCGGTGTGCACGCCGTCGTGGTGGGTCGGGCCTATTTTGAGAATCGGATCGGATTGGAGACCTTGCTACGGTACACCCTCCCATAAACAGCCCTCAACCATGAAACAGTCTTTCGCGCTTGTGCTTCTTGTGACCGTGATCGTCGGTGTCGCCACGGTCATCGCCATTCAGACGTTCACGAGCGCAAGCTCCGCAGACGCCAACCTGGATGCCGTACGCCAAGACATGGCCAGCCTGGCCGCCGCCGCCCGCGGCTATCAGATGAGGCCGGTGGCATTGGGCGGCGGCGGGGGCGTCTTCAGCGGCATCACGTTCCGGAAGATCGTCTTCAAGACCGATTCGATCCATCCGGGAGACCTGCTCTCGCACAATTCGAACGGCAGCTACGTCTTGGCCGCGACCGACAGCAGCGTCAGCATCACCGCGTTTCCCGCAAACCGCCCCGGCCACGTTCCCGGCGACACGGCCGGTGCGTCCTTGAATGTCGTGGTGACGGAGGAGTCCATCATCTGGGTCCGCATCGAACCCGACTCAACGGACGCGGCGGCTCTGTAGATAGGTCCGGCGCCAGTACGCCTCGTTGAGGCTCGATATCATCACGCCGCTGCTCGTCGACGCATGCAGGAATCGGCCCTCCGCGATGTAGATACCCACATGGTACCGACTGCGGCCGGTCTGGAAAAAGACGAGGTCGCCGGGAAGCAGGTCCGCCGCTTTGACCCGGGCGCCGACCGACATCTGCTCGCGCGTGCTGCGCGGCAGTTCCACATCCAGATAGCTTCGCATCACGATCTGGATGAAGGCCGAACAATCGATGCCAGCCGTGGTGGTGCCTCCGATCCGGTACGGCGTGCCTGCCCAGTCGCTATGGGCGTTCAACAGGCTTTGTTCCGTGTCGGCCAGAACGCTGCGGTTCGCACGCGCCGTCGCGCAGGAGACCTGCATCACGAGCGCCACCATCAGCGCGATCCGAAGCCCGTCAACGCGTCGCATTCTGTGGGATCGGTAGGGACGAGATGACGTCGACGGCCGCCTTCGGATCGGCCATGATGTAAAAATGCAGCCCTTGCACGCCCTGTTCCAACAGGCCCATGCACTGCTTCCTGGCCCATTCCACACCGTGCGCATAGGCGCGGCCGGGCTCGGCCGATACGGCCTCGCTCAAGGCTTCGGGAATGTCGACGTGGAAAATGCCCGGCAAGGTGTGCAGATGCTCCGGTCGTGTGAGCACCTTGATGCCCGGCACGATCGGAACCGTGATGCCGGCGTTGCGGCACAGGTCCACGAACCGGAAATAATGGGCGTTGTCGTAGAACAGCTGGGTCACGATGTAATCGGCGCCCGCATCCACTTTCTCCTTCAGACGGCGGATGTCCATGCCCATGTTGGGCGCGTCCTTGTGTTTTTCGGGATAACCGCCCACCCCGATGCAGAAATTCGTCGGACTCGCATCCAGCAGTTCCTCCAGATACTGGCCCCGGTTCATGTCTTCGATCTGCCGCACCAGGTCCACCGCGTAGTCGTTGGTCTGGCGGTCCTTGTTGTGCGGCTTGCTGTAGGCGTGATCGTCGCCCCGTATGGCGAGCACATTCTCGATGCCGAGATAGTTCAGCTCGATGAGGGCATCTTCGGTCTCCTCCTTCGTGAAGCCCTTGCAGATCAGATGGGGCACCACATCCACATCGTAACGGTGCTTGATGGCGGCCGCCAGACCGATGGTGCCCGGACGTTTCCGCCGCACCTTGCGCGTGAGTGTTCCGTCGGGCTGCTCCTTGATGTCGGCTTCCGCCGCATGCGAGGTGATGTCGATGAAGGGAGGGCGGAACCGGCGCACCTGGTCCAAGGCCTTGAACACCGTCTCGATGGTGCCGCCGCGACGTGGCGGGATGATCTCGAAGGAGATCAGGGGCTCGGCGCTGTTGGCGTAATGGTCGATCACTTTCATGGCGGAGGAATCTACCAATTTTCCTGTAATTTCGGCCGATGGAACTCCTCGTGAACATCGACCATGTGGCCACCCTGCGCAATGCGCGCGGTGAAGGGGTGCCCGACCCGGTCGAAGCCGCCGCCATCGCGGAAGACAGCGGCGCGGCCGGCATCGTCTTCCACCTGCGCGAAGACCGCCGCCACATCCTGGACGACGACGTCCACCGCCTGAAATCGCGCGTGCGCGGTGTGCTCGATTTCGAGATGGCCGCCACCGACGAGATGCTGCGCATCTGCGCCGATGTGAAGCCGCATCTGGCCACCCTGGTGCCCGAAAGCCGCCAGGAGCGCACCACCGAGGGCGGTCTGCCCATGGACCGGGTCTTCGCCGATTACCGCGACCGCGTGGTGCCGCATCTGAAAGCCGCCGGCGTGGCCGTCAGCCTCTTCATCGACCCGAACCCGCGCGATGTGGAACTGGCGCATAAACTGGGCGTGGAGGCCATCGAACTGCATACGGGCACCTATGCGCAGGCCCGTGGCGAAGACGCCATGCATCACGAACTCAACCGCCTCCGCGTGGCCGCCGTGCTCGCCCATCAGGCCGGACTCCTGGTGAACGCCGGCCACGGACTCGATTTCGCCAACATCCGCCCCTTCATCGCGGATGTGCCCTATCTGCACGATGTGAGCATCGGCCATGCGCTGGTCACACACGCCCTTTTCCATGGCTGGGCGAACAGCGTGCGCATGATGGCCGACATCCTGACCAAGGGCTCATGAGCGGGATGCCCCACCGGGCCGGGTACGTGGCCATCGTCGGACGGCCGAACGCGGGGAAGTCCACCTTGCTCAACGCCCTCCTCGGCGTGAAACTGGCCATCGCCACGCACAAGGCCCAGACCACGCGCCACCGCATCTTGGGCATCCACAGCGACGCGCACAGCCAGATCCTCTTCCTCGACACACCGGGTGTCATCGATCCGCGGTACAAACTGCATGAGGCCATGATGGCGGCCGTGGCCTCGGCCACCCGCGACGCCGACGTCGTGCTGCATCTGGTGGATCTCCGCTTTCCGGAGGATGTGGCCTTGGTCACGAAATCCTTCCCCTCCCTCACCAAACCGGTCATCCTCGGGCTGAACAAAGCCGACCTGGCCGACGAGGCCGCCATCGCAGCCTCGAAAGAAACGCTGATGAAGGGCTTTCCCTATGCGGCCTTCGTCGAACTGTCCGCGCGGAACGGCACGGGTCTGGATGCCTTGATGTCGGAGCTGACCGCGCGCCTGCCGGTCTGTCCGCCCTTCTACCCGAAAGACCAGCTCAGCGAGCATCCGGAGCGCTTCTTCGTGGCCGAACTCATCCGGGAGCAGGTTTTCCTGCTCTACGAGGAGGAGATCCCCTACGAAGTGGCCGTCGAAATCGCCTCCTATCAGGAAACCGACGAGATCGACCACATCCACGCCGACCTCGTCGTGTCGCGGGATTCGTTGAAGGGGATGGTGATCGGCAAGGGTGGCGCGGCCCTCAAGAAGCTCGGCACGCGGGCCCGCCTGCAGATCGAGGAATTCACCGGCCGGCGCGTGAACCTCAAGCTCTTCGTGAAGGTTCGGGAGAAATGGCGCGACAAGGACGCCTTCCTCCGGGGGATGGGGTACATGTGAGGCTTGCATCGCACCGGCGATGCCCGTATACTTGCCTCCCCACACAGTTCTTTGGCATTGAATCGGCTCTTATCACGAAAGACGGAGGGACAAGGCCCTATGAAGTCTTAGCAACCGCCCGAAAGGGGTCAGGTGCTAAATCCTGCTCCGGACAGCCACGCGGTCCGGGGGAAGATGAGAGAAGAAGGATCGGATACGAAAACCTCTTCTGTCGTCTTTAAGCAGCGCGGACGAGGTTTTTCCATTTCCGACATCCTTCATGAAATCGACATTCAACAGCTGGTACGACCAGAAGATGTACGCCACGCCCGAGCTCGCCGCCGAAACCGAGCGCGTGGAGGGCATCCTGGAACGCGTGAAGACCGTGGCCGTGGTCGGCATCTCCAAGAACCCGCAGAAAGACAGTTATTTCGTGGCGCGGTACCTGAAGAACGCCGGTTACCGGGTTGTTCCGGTGAACCCGACCGCCACCGAGTTGCTCGACCAACCCTGCTACCCCGACCTGGCCAGCATCCCCGGACCGGTGGATGCGGTCGATATTTTCCGTCGCCCGGAAGATATTCCGGCGACCGTGCGCGAGGCCATCGCCCTGCGGCCGATCGTGATCTGGTGCCAACTCGGCACCGGCGACCATCCCGAACTCAAGGCGGAGGTGGAAGCCCACGGCATCGCATTCATCCAGGAGCGATGTATGAAGGTGGATCACCAATTCCTGATCCGCCCAAAATCCGACGCCTCATACGCATAAATCATTTCATATCAATAGTTTAGGGTAAACATCATGTCCAAGAACGGAAAACATCGCCACTACAAGTTCGAAACCCTGCAGCTCCATGCGGGACAAGCCCCGGATCCGGCCACGAATTCCCGTGCCGTGCCGATCTACCAGACCACCTCGTACGTCTTCAACGACACCGAGCATGCGGCCACGCTGTTCGCCTTGAAGGATTTCGGCAACATCTACACGCGGATCATGAATCCGACAAATGATGTGTTCGAGAAGCGCATCGCCGCGTTGGAAGGCGGCGTGGCGGCGGTCGCCACCTCATCCGGCCAGGCCGCGCAATTCCTGGCCATCGCCACCATCGCGCAGGCCGGAGACAACATCGTGTCCACCAGCTTTCTGTATGGGGGCACCTACAACCAGTTCAAGGTCGCGCTGCCCCGCCTGGGCATCGGCGTGAAATTCGTGGAGGAAGACTCCCTGGCCGCCTACGAAGCCGCCATCGACGCCAACACCAAAGGCATCTATGTGGAGAGCATCGGCAATCCGCGCAACAACGTGCCGGATTTCGAGGGTCTCTCGGCCTTGGCCAAACAGCATGGCATCCCGCTGATCGTCGATAACACCTTCGGAGCCGGTGGCGCCATCGCGAAGCCCATCCAATGGGGCGCCAACATCGTGGTGGAATCCGCCACGAAATGGATCGGCGGCCACGGCACCTCGATCGGGGGCGTGGTGGTCGATGCGGGCAACTTCAACTACGGCAACGGGAAGTTCCCGCTCTTCACCGAGCCGGCGCCCGGCTACCATGGCTTGAACTTCTGGGAGGTGTTCGGCGACAAGGGTCCCTTCGGCAACATCGCTTTCGCCATCCGCGCCCGCGTGGAAGGATTGCGCGATTTCGGCCAGAGCCAGTCGCCCTTCAACAGCTTCCTGCTGCTGCAAGGCCTGGAGACGCTCTCGCTCCGGATCGAACGCCACACCGAGAACGCCCTCAAACTCGCCAAATGGCTGAAGGCCCATCCCGCCGTGGAATGGGTCAGCTATGCCGGCCTGGACGACCATCCGTACCACGAGCGTGCCAAGAAATACCTGGTCCCGGGCCGTTACGGCGCCGTGCTGACCTTCGGCATCAAGGGCGGGTTCGAGGCGGGACGCACCTTCATCGAGAACCTGCAATTGGCCAGCCATCTGGCGAACGTGGGCGATGCGAAGACCTTGGTGATCCACCCGGCCTCCACCACGCACCAGCAATTGAGCGACGCCGAGCAGGTGTCGAGCGGTGTGAGCGCCGACCTGATCCGCGTATCGGTCGGCTTGGAGCACATCGACGACATCACGCTCGATTTCGACGAAGCCTTCGCCGCTGTGAAGGTGACCGCCTGACGATGAACGACGGCATCGCGATCCACCGCCATCCACACCCCTTCACGACCGAATCGGGCTTCACCTTTCCGGAGCTTGAGATCGCGTACAAGACCTGGGGGGCGCTGAACGCCACCGGAGACAACGCCGTGCTCGTGTGCCATGCCTTGACCGGGCATGCCGCGGCCGACGAATGGTTTCCGGGACTCTTCGGTCCGGATGGTATCCTGGATCCCGGACGCCAGTTCATCATCTGCTCGAATGTGTTAGGGAGCTGTTACGGCACGACCGGTCCGGGAACCTTCGACCCCGCGACCGGTCGCCCCTACGGCGACAGCTTCCCCATCGTCACCATCCGAGACATGGTGCGTGCGCAGCAGATCCTGCTCGGCCATCTCGGCGTGAGGGGCATCGAACTGGGCATCGGCGGCTCCATGGGCGCCATGCAGGTGCTGGAATGGAGCCTGATGGACGACCGCCTCCGCAGCATGATGCTCATCGCCGTCGGCAAGGCGCACACGGCCTGGGCCATCGGCATCAGCGAGGCGCAACGCCAGGCGATCCGGATGGATCCGGTGACGGGCCTGTCGGTCGCCCGGCAGATGGGCATGGTCTTCTACCGCAGCATGGCTTCCTTCGAACGGCGGTTCGGGCGCGATCCTCAACCCGGCACCGAGTCCCGGTTCAAGGTCGAAAGCTATCTCACCTATCAGGGGCGGAAGTTGGTGGACCGCTTCCATCCCACCACCTACGTGCGCCTCACGCAGGCCATGGATTCGCATGATGCGGCCCGCGAACGCGGCAGCCACGCCGAGGTGTTGGGTGCGGTGACCATCCCCGCGCTGGTGCTCGGCATCTCCTCGGATGTGCTGTACTGGCCCTCCGAGCAACAAGAACTCGCCCGACTGTTAGGGAACGGGCGCTACCTCGAACTCGAATCCGATGAAGGGCACGACGCCTTTCTCATCGAATTCCCCAAAATGGTGGCGGCCTACCGCCAATGGAAGCCTTGAAACTACACGTCTTGAAATTCGGCGGCAGCTCGGTCGCCACACCCGAACGCATCCGCAACTCCGTCGCCATCGTCCGCAAGCGGATGGACGAAGTGAAGGTGGCGGTGGTCGTATCGGCCCTCGGCGGCGTCACGGACGAACTCATCGCCATCATGGACAAAGCCTGCGGCAAGGATCCGCAGTGGTCGGCGCGCTTCGACCATCTCAAGAAGCGACATACCGACTCGGCCCAGGCCCTGACCACCGGTGCGGCGACAGGCGACCTGCTCCGCGACCTCGACGAGCTCTTCACCGAATTCCTCGGGCAGCTGCACCCCATCCGCAGCGCGGGCCGCATCAGCGCCAAACAGCGCGACCATGTGCTGTCGTTCGGCGAGCGCCTCTCCTGCCGGATCTTCGCCGCGGCCTTGCGCGAAGGCGGTGTGGCCGCCATAAGCTATGAATCGCATCATTTCGTCCGCACGAACAACCGCTTCGGGGATGCCGACGTCGACAATGCCATCACCAATGAGCTGGTTCGGAAACGGCTCGGTCCGGTGAACGGCACCGTGCCGGTGATCACGGGCTTCATCGGCGCCACGGCGGAGAACGAGATCACGACCCTTGGCCGGTCGGGCTCCGATTACACGGCCGGACTGATGGGCGAGGCCCTCGGCGCGGATGTGGTCGAGATCTGGACGGATGTGAACGGGGTGCTCACAGCCGACCCGAACATCGCCTCGACGGCCGTCACCATCCCCCGTCTGCAATATGCCGAGATCGCCGAGATGGCCCATTTCGGGACGAAGGTGCTGCATCCGCGCACGGTGCTGCCCTTGGAGGAACTGAACATCCCCATCCTCATCAAGAACTCCTTCGAGCCGGACAACGAAGGCACGCTGATCACGCACGAGTACAGCCGCACGAACGGCATGCTCAAATCGGTGTCCTTGAAGAAGGACATCGTCCTGTTCGGCTTGAAGAGCAAGGGCCTCGACCGCATCCACAGTCTCCTGCCGCGGGCTTTGCAGGCCTTGGAAGATGCCGGTGTGCAGATCCTGTTCAGCACGGCCGCCTCTGCGGAATTCGGCATCAGCTTCGCCATACCGGCGCATGCTGAGAAAGCCGCCCGCGAGGTCGTGTACAGGGCCTTCGAAGCGGAGTACCGCAAGGGCCTCATCGACGAGCCCATCGCCTTGGACCAGGTGAGCCTGGTGACCGTCATCGGCGACCGGCTCATCCACGACCTGGGCCTGTCCGGCGCGGTGCTATCGGTTCTGGGCGAGAACAACATCGCACCCTTGGCCGTTGCCAAAGGTGTGGCCAACCGCCATCTGAGCCTGGTTCTGAAGAACGAACAGGCCCGTACGGCCGTGGTGCTGCTGAACGACCATTTCTGCGTGCATGCGGAACGCGTGCGCCTCTTCGTGGCGGGCACCGGCACCATCGGCGCGGAGCTGCTGCATCAGCTGGCCGACGTGACGAATGAGGAATACGACCTGAGCGTGATCGGAGCCTGCGACGGGCAACGCATGATCTGGAACGCCGCCGGCTTCGATCCCCTCACCGTGGAGCATCTGCTCCTGGAAGGCGCGGTCACCGATTGGGAATTCATCATCACGAAGCTCACGAGCGATTACGCCTACCGCACCATCTTCATCGACGCGACCGGAAGCGCCGAAGTGGCGCGCCTGTATCCGAACCTGTTCAAGGCCGGCATCCATATCGTGACGCCAAGCAAGCGTGCGAACACCTTCGAACAGGCGTATTTCGACACCTTGATGGAGTACACGCAGGGCAAGCCCACGCATTATCTCTTCGAAGCGACCGTCGGCGCCGGCTTGCCGGTGATCCAGACCGTGAAAGACCTGCTCCGATCCGGCGACGCGATCGAATCCATCACGGGAGTGCTGTCCGGCACCATGACCTATCTCTTCGACCAGTTGCAGCAAGGGCGCGCCTTCGGGGAAACCATCCGCCGGGCACGGCAGCTCGGCTATGCCGAACCCGACCCCCGCGACGACCTCTCCGGGGAAGACGTCGCCCGCAAGTTCATCACCTTGGCACGGGCCTCGGGCATCCGCCTGGAGCGGACCGATGTGACAGTCGAAAACCTCATTCCGGCTGAATTGCGCACAGTTTCGGCGGAGGAGTTCCTGTCCGGCGCGGACGCCTTCGATGCGCTCTGGAAAGACCGCATGGATGCGGCCTTGGCCCGGCAGATGACCTTGCGCTATGTGGGCATCCTGGCCGAGGGCAAGATCCGCATCGGTGTGGAGGCCGTGCCCCTGAACTCGCCGCTCGGCTCCTTGAGAGGCACCGACAACCTGATCGCCTTCAAGACCCGCCGCTACAACGCCTCGCCCCTGATCATCCAAGGTCCGGGCGCCGGCAAGGACGTGACCGCGGCGGGCGTGCTGGCCGACATCCAGAAGATCGCGATCCGACTGGTGCGTTGAGGGCAGCCTCACCGCGGACACTTGACAAAGCGGACCGCTTTGCGGTACTTTGTGGGAGATTGTGGGAGGAAGTGGGAGAAATACCCATATATTCCCACCATCCCGCCGGGAAATGGCAATCGGCGGAATCGGTTCGGTTTGGCAATCTCCACGCTAGCACATCTGTCACGTGCCCACTTTCAAGGGTGAATATGAACATGCGCTCGACGCGAAAGGTCGGGTCAGTTTCCCAGCCAAGCTGCGGAAATACCTGAGCCCTGCGGCACAGGATCGGTTCACGATCCTGCGTGGGTTGGAGCGTTGCCTGTATCTGTACCCCGAAGACCGTTGGATGGAGGTGGAGGAACGTCTGGCCGCGGTGAACACCTTCACCAGCGAAGGCAGAACGGTGGTCCGCAATTTCCTGCGTTCGGCGGAAGACACCGAGCTGGACGCCGCCAACCGCCTGGCCTTGCCGGCCAAACTCACCGAATGGGCCGGCATCACCGGCAAGGTGATCTTCATCGGCAGTGGCAGCCGTATCGAGCTGTGGGCGCCCGAGCAGCTCGATCAGCACGACCGGTCCTTGGACGAGGGCGACTGGCAGAAACTCTTTGAAAACGTGATGGGGAATTCCAAAAACGGATGACCGGGATGTCGTATCACACGCCTGTCATGGTGCCGGAAACGGTGGACGGGCTGGTCACGGACAAATCGGGCATCTATGTGGATGGAACCCTGGGAGGAGGCGGCCATAGCACCGCGATCCTCGAGCGACTTGGTCCATGCGGCATCCTGTATGGGATGGACCAAGACCGCGACGCATTGGCCGCGACGGCCGCGACGGCCCGATTGTCGGGTGATGCGCGGTTTCAAACCATTCTGGGAAACTTCGGATACATGGACACCCTCATCCCTCCTGCTGTGGTCGGCTCGGTCAGCGGCATCCTGCTCGACCTCGGCGTCTCCAGCCATCAGATCGACGAGGCCGCCCGGGGGTTCAGTTTCCAAGCCGACGGGCCCTTGGATATGCGCATGAATCCCGATGCGCCCCTTACGGCGGCCATGGTGGTCAACACGTACCCGGAGGCCGAGCTGCGCCGCATCTTTTTTGACTATGGTGAGGAACGCCACAGCGCACGCATCGCCCGGGAGATCGTCGCCATGAGGCCCTTCGCAACCACCCGGGAACTGTCCGGGCGGATCGCATCCGTGACTCCCGGCCCTCATGCGCTGAAAAGCGTCGCCCGCATCTTCCAAGCGATCCGGATCGAAGTGAACCGCGAGATGGACGTCTTGCACAAGGTCTTGCTGGCCAGTCTGCGGGTGCTCAAACCAGGCGGGCGGTTGGCCATCCTCTCCTATCACTCCCTGGAAGACCGGCCCGTGAAGCGTTTCATGCGCAGCGGCCGGTTGGATGGCGTCGTAGAGAAGGATTTCTACGGGAACGAGATCACACCTTGGGCGCCGGTCACCCGGCAGGCCGTCACGCCGACGGATGGCGAAATCCGTACCAACCCCCGAGCCCGCAGCGCCAAGTTGCGCATCGCCGAGAGAAAGGAACCGACGACATGATGGTCCGATCACCCTTATTGGTACCGGTTGATTTCGGCGCACCGAAACGCGTCACAGCCAGGCCGGCCAAACCGGAGGCCAAATCACGCATCCATACGGCCATCAAGGCCATGTACGTTCCGGCTTGGAAAATTCTGGCCGGTACCGTCCTTGCCGGCTTGTTCGGCACCGTGTACCTGCACCATGTGTTCACAACCCAAGCCATCCTGCGGGAGGTGACCCAACTGCAACAGACCTTTGAGAAAGCCCAGACCCGCCACGATGACCTGAGGTTCACCTATGAGCGCATGACCGGGCCGGCAGACGTCTACAACCGGGCGAGGGCCTATGGCCTGGTGGACGGCGGACCTGCCGACGACGTCATCATCGTGAGGAACTGACCCATGAACGCACGATCCTTCCTCGTTTTGGTTCTGATGCTGATGCTACCGGTCGCGATCGGTCTTCAGCTGCTGCGGATCCAGTTCCTGGAAGGGTCGGACCTGAGGGCCTTGTGGAATGAACAGGCGGTGGATGCGGTGCCGATTCCGGCCATGCGGGGTCAGATTCTGGATGCCAGCGGGCGCATCCTGGTCTCGAACACGGTGTCGTACGCGGTGATCGTGGATCCCCTGGCGCCTCGCACCCGCAGGGAAGACCTCAACCGCGTCGCACGGACCTTGGCCAAGCACACCGGCACCTCCGCAGACGCGTACATCAGCAAGATCCGACTGGCACCTCCCGGTTCGCGGTACGTCCTCTTGGACCGTGGTGTGAGCCGGAGCGGGTTTGAGGAGTTGCGGGCCTTGGGCATCCGTGGCCTCATTTTGGAGGCGGCCTATCAGCGCAGGTACAATTACGAGACATTCGCGTCGCATCTGATCGGACACGTGAACCATCAGATGACGGGGGTTTCGGGTATCGAAGCCACCTACGACAACCGATTGAAGGGATCGGACGGCGAGCAGCAGGTCCAACGCGACCGCGCCGGTCGCATCCGGGCCATCGTGGGTGCTCCGAAGCGTAAACCGGTGGCCGGCCATACCATCCGCACCACCATCGACGCGCGGATCCAAGCCATTGCCGAAGACGAGTTGATGGCGGGGGTCCAACGCGCACGGGCCACTTACGGAACGGTGGTCGTGGTGGATCCGGAGACCGGCGCCATCCGCGCCTTGGCCAACTATCCGGCCTATGATCCGAACGCACCCGGCAGGTTCGATGAGGTGCGTCGGCGCAATCCGGCCGTATCGGATATGATCGAGCCAGGATCCACGTTCAAGCTCGTCACAGCGGTGGCGGCCATGGAGCAGGGTGTCATCCGAGACGGGGAGATCTTCCATACGCCGGCGAGTGGGGAGAAGGCGATCCATGGTCAGTTGATGCGCGACCACAATCCGTTGGGATCGGTCGATTTCCGCAACGTCATCCAGAAATCGTCCAACATCGCCACAGCCGATATCGCGATGCGTCTGGACCGCGAGACCTTCTTCCAGTATGCGCGGAATTTCGGATTCGGAACCGCGACGGGGGTGGATCTGCCGGGTGAGGCGGTCGGCCGCCTGCAACGGCCGCACAATTGGTCGGCGGTGACCTTGCCCTGGATGTCGATCGGGTACGAAGTGCAGGTCACACCCTTGCAGATGGCGATGGCGTATGCCGCGTTCGCCAACGATGGCAAACTGATGCGGCCCTTCGTCGTGGATGAGATCATCGACCAGACCGGAACCGTGGTGTCGAAGACCCAACCCCATTCGATCCGGACGGTGGTGAAAACGTCCACCTTGCAGCAACTGTATCCCATCTTCCAGGGTGTGCTGACCGAACAGGGAACGGCCGAGTTCGCCCGTGTGGAGGGCGTCGCGATCGCGGGCAAGACCGGTACGGCACAAAAATACATCGATGGGCGCTATCAGGCGCGATACCGTGCCAGTTTCGTCGGGTTTTTCCCGGTGGAAGACCCCAAATACGTCATGTATGTGTTATTGGACGAACCCAAGACCAGCATCTACGGCGGGTTTGTCTCGGGGCCGGTGTTCCGGAACATCACCCAGCGCATCCTGGCCTTGGATCCACGGCTTCGTCGGGAGACGATGGTGAATCGTGACACCCTCCTGGTCGTGGCGCCGAACCTGGAAGGCTTGCCCCGTGATCGGGCGGAAACCTTGCTGCGTGGCATGGGCATCCGATACGACCTGTCGGGGAAGGGAACGGTGGTGGACCATCAGGAGCCCAAGGCGGGCACGCGCATCCGACCCCGGACCGAGATCCATCTCCAGTTGGGGGACATCCGATGATGGGTTTTGCGGACATCCTGCGGGTGTTGAACCCTCTGGCCATGACCGGGCCTCCGCGCAACCCGACGGCGCCTTTGACCGACGATTCCCGCCAATTGCGTCCGGGTGGTGTCTTCATCGCCGTGAAAGGCCGGACATCCGACGGCCACGCCCATATCGAGGCGTGCATCCGGAACGGTGCGTCGGTGGTGATCGCGGAACGGTACGATGGCGATCCGGGTGATGCGACCCTCATACTGGTGGCCGACACAAGGCGGGCGCTCATGCCCTTGGCACTGGCATGGCATGGGCACCCGCAAGCGGATCTCGTGCTGACGGGCGTGACCGGCACCAACGGCAAAACGACCGTCACCACGCTGATCTGGCAGGTCATGCGCCGTTTGGGGGTGCCCGCCGCGCTCATCGGCACCATTGAGAAACGGATCGGCGACCAGGTGCGGGAGGCGCGTCTGACCACCCCCGGCGCCATGGAATTGGCCGAAGACCTTCGAGCCGCCGCCGAAGCGGGTTGCCGCCATGTGGTGATGGAGGTATCGAGCCATGCCCTCGACCAGCGCCGAACGGTCGGTTTGGACTACGCGGTGGGGGTCTTCACCAACCTCACCCACGACCATCTCGACTACCACAAGACCTTCCAGGCGTATGCCAAGGCGAAAAAACGCCTGTTCCAGGACATGCGAACGACCGGCACCGCCATCCTCAACACGGACGATCCATATGGCGCCTTCATGGCCGAGCGCATCAAGCCGGTCGTATGGGATGTGTCGATGAATGACGGAACCTTGCGCCTACTCGACCATACGCTCGAGGGTCTGGTGCTGGAGGTGGACGGCACCGTGCTGTCGAGTCCCCTGGTCGGGACATTCAATGCGATGAACGTTGCCCAGGCCTTCCTTTCCTGTGTGGCCTTGGGTTTGAACCGCGACGGTGTGGCCGCCGCCTTGGCGGAAGCCCCGGGTGCGGCGGGCCGATTGGAGCGGGTCGCGGCGGCGGGTGGCGTGCCATCCGTATTCGTCGATTACGCCCATACGCCAGACGCCTTGCGGAACGTGTTGGCCACCCTTGCGGAGTTGCGCACGCCGCATCAGCGGCTGCATTGCGTGTTCGGGTGCGGTGGCGACCGCGATGCGGCCAAGCGGCCGATGATGGCGGCCATCGCCGAAGGCTTGGCCGACCGGGTCGTCATCACCTCAGACAATCCGCGCTTCGAAGATCCGGATACCATCCTGGACGACATCCAAGCCGGTTTCGCGTCCATGGCTCGTGTGGAGCGCATCCTTGACCGGGAATCCGCCATACGGCAGGCCATTGCGGCCGCGGCCGCGGCCGATATCGTGCTCATCGCCGGCAAGGGCCATGAGACCTACCAGGAGATCGGCGGTGTGCGCCACGCCATGGATGACCGACGCATCGCCGCGGATGCCATGAACCGGAGGGCCTGCTGATGCTGTATTGGCTTCTCGACCTGTTGGATGGCTGGTTCGACCTCCCCGGCTTCGGGGTGTTCGATTACATCACGGTCCGAGGTGCGTTGGCCGCCCTCACCGCGCTGATCATCTCCGTGGGTTTCGGAAAACGCATCATCCGGTGGCTGCAGAAAAAACAGCTCAAGGAGACCATCCGAACCGACATCGATCTGCCGGGGCACCTCTCCAAAGCCGGAACTCCCAGCATGGGCGGGCTCATCATCATCCTGGCCACGGTGCTGCCGACCGTCCTCTGGATGCGGCCGGAAAACCCGTACTTCGTCCCCATCCTGTTCGTCATGATCGCATTGGGCGGTGTCGGTTTCCTGGACGATTACATCAAGATCATCAAGAAGGACAAGAAGGGCCTGGCCGGGCGCGTCAAGGTGGCGGGGCAGGTCACCGTGGGGCTGGCATTGGCTTCCTTCCTGTATTTCTATCCGCCATTCTCCGGGTACAGCACCATCACGACCATACCCTTCGTGAAGGATTTCCATATCGATTACGCCTTCCTGGGTGATCAATGGGGATGGGTGGTCTTTTTTCCGGTCGTCATCTTCGTATTGACCGGTGTGAGCAACGCGGTGAATCTGACCGACGGCTTGGATGGGCTGGCCAGCGGCACATCCGCCATCGCCGGAATCGCCTTGGGCATATTGGCCTATGTGTCGGGCCGGGTGGACTTCTCCAACTTCCTGGACATCCTGTACCTGCCCGGCACCGGCGAGTTGGCGGTCTTCTGCGCGGCCATGGTGGGTGCCTGTTTCGGGTTCCTCTGGTACAACACCTATCCGGCCGAGGTTTTCATGGGCGATACGGGCTCCCTCGCCTTGGGAGGCTCCATCGCGGCGGTGGCCCTGATGGTGCACAAGGAATTGCTCCTGCCGATCCTGTGCGGTGTGTTCATGATGGAGACCGTGTCGGTCATCATCCAAACCACCTGGTTCAAGATCACGAAAGCCCGGTATGGCGAAGGTCGACGGGTGTTCAAGATGGCACCCTTGCATCATCATTTCGAAAAAACGGGGTGGGCGGAGCCCAAGATCGTGGTCCGTTTCTGGATCGTATCCATCCTGCTGGCCGTATTCACCATCATCACCCTGAAACTGAGATGAGACCGGTACGAGACGCATCCGTTGTGGTGGTCGGCGCCGCGAAAAGCGGGGTGGCGGCGGCACGGCTGCTGGCCCGAAGCGGCGCCGATGTGTTTCTGACGGATTCCGGCGTCCTATCGGCGCATGCGCGCGCGGCCTTGGTCGCCGCCGGTGTGCCATTCGAGGAAGGCGGTCATGGCGAGGCCGCACGGAACGGCGACTGGCTGGTTGTGAGTCCGGGTGTGCCCGACGAGGCGCCCCTCGTGCAAGCCTATCTGGCCAGCGGCCGGGCGGTGCTCTCCGAAATCGAAGTGGGCAGCTGGTATGAACAAGGCCGCATCGTGGCGGTGACCGGCAGCAACGGCAAGACCACCACCACCAGCTGGTTGGATCACGTGTGGACCACGGCCCGAGCTCCGCACCTGCTCGGCGGAAACATCGGTATCGCCTATTGCGACATCGTGGACGGGTCGACACCCGAAACAACCTCGATTCTGGAAGTGAGCAGTTTCCAGTTGGATCACATCGACCGCTTCCGACCTGCGGTGGGCATCCTCCTCAACATCACCCCCGACCATCTGAACCGGTATCAGTACCGGTTCGAGAACTACGTCGCCTCCAAAATGCGCATGTGCGAAAACCAGAGCGACGGCGATGTCTTCATCTATTGGCAGGAGGATCCGGTGGTGGCGCCCTTGGTGGCCGACCTGCGGAAGCGTCCGGGAGCCCCCCGGTTCATGGCCTTTTCGGACACGTCGCGTCCGGATGAAGGGATCTACGTGCGCGACGGTCACATCATCTTTCACATCGAGAACCGAGAGGAATCCCTCATGCTTGTTGAAGATGTCGGCCTGCGCGGCCGCCACAACCTCCATAACGGATTGGCCACCGCCTTGGCGGCGCGGGTCAGCGAAATCCGCAACGACTTCATCCGCGACAGCCTCATGCGTTTCGAGGGCGTGGAGCACCGGTTGGAGACGGTGCGGATCCTGGATGGCGTGACGTGGATCAACGACAGCAAGGCCACCAATGTGAATGCGGTCTGGTATGCTTTGGAAAGCATGCGCTCACCCACCGTCGTGATCATGGGAGGCCGTGACAAGGGCAACGATTACACGGAGTTGGTCGATGCGGTGAAGGCCAAGGTGCACACCATCATCGCCATCGGTGAAGGTGCGGCGGCGGTGCGCGCACAGCTGGGTGGGCACGTGCCGACCCTGTTGCATGCCGGCAGCATGGATGAGGCTGTCCGAAAAGCGAAACATGTGGCGAAACGCGGGGAGACGGTGCTGTTGAGTCCGGCTTGCGCCTCGTTCGACATGTTCGAGAGTTACGAGCACCGCGGCCGTGAATTCAAGAAATCCGTGAACCAGTTGTGACATGATCCTACGTCCGAGCGCACGGCGGGACGCCTCGTCCTTCATCCTCGACCAATCGCCTGAGCGCGACATGGGCAAGGCGCGCAAGAGCGACCGCATCCTGCTGGTCTCGGTGGTCATGCTCATGGCGGTCGGTGTTCTGGCCGTGTTCTCCTCCATCGCCTATTTCGCTGAAATCAAGCAGACCACGGCCACCTCGCTGATTCTCGGCCACCTGACCAAGCTCGGTTTCGCCGTCTTCGTGATGATCCTGTTCTCGAAAGTCGATTACCACATCGTGATCCGGTTCGCCAAGATCGGGTTGTTGGTGAGCTGGGGTCTGCTGCTGTTCACCACCCTCTTCGGAACAGAGGTCTGGGGTGCGAAACGGTCCGTGAATCTGGGTGGCTTCTCCTTCCAGCCGTCGTCGATGGCGATGGTGTCTCTGTTGATGTACCTCGTGCACTATGCCCATCAGACCGGCAAGGACATGCGCGATTTCAGCAAAGGGTTCATGCCGGCCATGGTCTATGTGGGCATCACCTGCGCGCTCATCGCCGTGGAGGATTTCTCCAGCGCGGCGGTCTTGGGCGCAATGGCCATGCTCATCCTGTTCGTGGCCGAAGTGCCCGCCCGATACCTGGCGGCCCTGGTCCTGATCGGTGCGCTGGGTGGGGCGGCCTTCATCGGCAGTTCCTCCTTCCGCCAGGCTCGGATCGCCTCCTACATCGACCAGATCACCGACATCAAAAGCGATGCCCTTGTGGGCGATAACGGCTATCAGGCGCAACAGGCGCATATCGCCATCGCGCGGGGTGGCCTCTTCGGAGTGGGAATCGGGAAGAGTTCACAGCGCGATTTCCTTCCCGCACCCTACAACGACTTCATCTATGCCATCATCGCCGAAGAATACGGCCTGCTCGGCGGCATGCTCGTCTTGCTCCTGTACACGCTGATCCTGATACGCGGGGTCTTCTTCGTGGCCAGGCAGGCCTTCGATTCCGTCGGGCGGCAACTGGCCGTGGCCTGCACCATCGGCATCGTGACCTATGCCTACGTGAACGCGGCCGTGGCCACGGGCCTCTTTCCGGTGACCGGCCTACCCATGCCCTTTGTCAGTTATGGCGGTTCGAGCATGGTCTTCTCCGGCATACTGATGGGCGTGCTCCTCAACATTTCCAAAACGCGGAGGGTGGAGGAATGAGCGTGCGGATCCTCCTTGCGGCCGGTGGTACCGGCGGGCACGTATATCCGGCCATCGCCATCGCCGATGCCTTGAAGGTGGCGCGACCGGACCTGTCCATCCTGTTCGCCGGCACGCGCGCGCACATGGAGTGGACGGCCGTACCGAAAGCCGGGTATGCGATCACGTCGATCTGGATCAGCGGCCTCATCCGCCGGATGACCATCCAGAACCTGTTGTTCCCACTGAAGCTGATGGTCGGCCTGGCTCAGAGCCTGGGCATCCTCATGCGGTACCGCCCCGACCTGGTCGTATCGTGCGGGGGGTATGTGGCCGGACCCATCGGCTGGATGGCGGCGAAACGGGGTGTTCCGGTCGTGGTTCAGGAACAGAACTCGTATCCGGGAGTCACCAACCGCATGTTGGGAAAACACGCAGAAAGGGTCTATGTGGCCTATGCCGAGGCGGCCGCCTACTTCCCTGCTCGGCATGTGCGACTGACCGGTAATCCGGTCCGGGCGACGCTTGCGGTCGCGGACAGATCCGAGGCCCTGCGCCGATTCGGTTTCGATCCGGATCGGAAGACCTTGCTCGTGATGGGAGGATCGGGTGGTGCGCTTCGGATCAACGACGCCATGCTCGCTTCGGTGGAGGCTCTTCACGAACAGATCGGATTGAACATCCTTTGGCAATGCGGTCCGCGTTATCACGCGCCTGTGGCGGCGGCCTTGGATTTGGACGCCTATCCGAGGTTGAGGCTGCTTCCCTTCATCGATTCCATGGCAGAGGCCTATGCCGTGGCCGATCTGGTGCTGTGCCGCAGCGGCGCGGGCACCATCACCGAACTGACCGTGACCGGCAAACCCATGATCCTGGTGCCTTCGCCCCACGTGGCCGGCGACCACCAGACCCGCAACGCGATCGCGATGGCCGATGCGGGTGCGGCCGTTCTGGTGGCGGATGGGGACCTGACCTCCCATCTGCTTCCGACCGTCTCGGGCCTGTTGGCCGACCCGACCACCCTTACCGCCATGTCGGCCGCTTCAGCGGCCCTGGCCAAACCCGATGCGGCAGCCGTCATCGCCGCAGACATCCTGTCCCTGATCGACGCATGAGCGCCTCCATCCCACGGCAACCGGTTTTCGGCAAGACCCGCCACCTGCACCTGGTCGGCATCGGGGGCATCGGCATGAGCAGCATCGCCGAGATCCTGATCCATCGCGGTTTCGTGGTGTCGGGCAGCGATGGCGCGGCCAGCGAGAACACGCAACGGCTGACGGACCTCGGCGCGCAGATCCACATCGGTCATGACGCCGCACATATCGCGGGTGCCGACGTGGTCGTATACACGAGTGCGGTGCGTGCGGAAGACAATGTGGAGACCCGTGCGGCTTTGGAGAACGGCGTTCCGGTGATCAAGCGCGGCGAGATGATCGCCGAACTCATGCGGATGAAATTCGGCATCGGCATTGCCGGCACCCATGGGAAGACCACGACAACCTCCCTCACCGGGCTGGTTGTGATGCAAGGAGGCTTCGATCCGAGCATCATCGTGGGAGGGCGTGTGCACAGTTTCGACAAGACCAATGCCGTTGTGGGCAAGGGCGACATCCTGATTGTGGAAGCCGACGAGTACGATCGGATGTTCCTGAATCTGACGCCCTCCATCGTCGTGGTCACGAACATCGACATCGAGCATCTCGACATCTACAAGGACGAGACCGACATCCGGAACGCCTTCGTTGAATTCGCCAACAAGGTCCCTTTCTACGGGGCGGTCATGGTCTGCCTGGACGATCCCAACGTGCGCAGCGTGCTACCGCGCATCCACCGGCGCACCATGACCTACGGATTCACGCCACAGGCCCGTCTGCGGCCGGCCGCCGTGGACGGGGTGGGGTTGTCCACCTCCTTCGATGTGATTCTGGATGGCACGCGTCTGGGACGTGTGTCGATCCGTGCCGCTGGCGACCACAATGTCCGCAACGCCTTGGCCGCCGTGGCCGTGGGACTCGAGCTCGGGATGCCCTTCGACCGCATCGCGACCGGGTTGGACCGCTTCACCGGTGTGTTCCGACGCTTCCAGATCAAAGATGACGCCAACGGGGTGGTCACGGTCGATGATTACGCCCACCATCCCACGGAAGTGAAGGCGACCTTGCAGGCCGCCCGATCGGGCTGGCCGGACCGCCGTGTGGTGGCCGTCTTCCAACCGCATCTGTATTCACGCACACGCGATCTGGCCGACGAATTCGGGATGTCCTTCTTCGATGCGGATGTGCTCGTGGTCACGGATGTGTATCCTTCCCGTGAGAAACCGATCGAGGGAGTGGACGGAAAACTCATCGCCGACCGTGCCAAAGCCTTCGGGCACAAGCACGTGACCTATGTGGCCGACAAGTCGGCCTTACCCGAAGCCCTGCTCGGCACGGTCCGTTCAGGAGACCTGGTGATCACCATGGGTGCTGGCGACATCTACACCTATGGCGAGCGCTTCACGGAAGCATGGAGGAAAGGAGCCGGACATGTTTGATTCGAGAACCAACCGGATTGCGACGGTACCGATGGGCAAGCGCATCCCGAAACCGGAGGCCGCCGCGCCGGCGGCTCCTGAACCCCGGTCGACGGCTTCACGCCGCAACCACCGCTGGCTCGCCTTGGGGGTGGCCTTGATGTCGGTTTCGGTGGCCGCAGCCGTCACACTGACGCGTCAATCGGTGATCGGGAGCGTGGTGGTAACCGGCCTGGACCGGAGCACGGAGCAGGAGGTCTTGCGCGCGGCCCGCATACCGACCGGCGTACCCTTGGATTCGGCGGGCATCCTGAGCGCGATCCTGCGTGTGGAGCGACTGCCCTATGTGAAGCGTGCGTCCGTGCAGACGCGTGTCAATGGCGGCGTACGGATCGTGGTGACGGAGCGGGTTCCGATCGCACGGTTGCGGTCGGACACGGGTAAGGCCTATGTGGATGCCGACGGCGTGATGCTGCCCGTGCTGGCCGGCCGCGGTGAGAACGTGCCCGATCTGACCGGCTTCCGCATCGCGGTAGGCGACACTCTGGCTTCCCGGTTGTCGCGCGCCGCATTGGCCTTTCTGCTCGAATTGCCCAAACATCCATTGGCCAGCGTCACGCTGACCGACATCCATGCCGATCCGAAGGTCGGCATTGTGGCGCGCACCGCTGAAAGCGGAGTGGACGTGCGCATGGGATGGGACGCCTTCGATGTGCGTCTGGCCCAATGGGACGCCTTCTACGGTCAGATCGTGCCGGTGAAGGGCATCCATCACTTCCGTACGATCGATCTCCGATACCGGAATCAACTCATCGCATATGAAACCAACCGTTAGCAACCACGCATCATGAACACAGAACACATCGTTGTCGGCCTGGATATCGGAACCACCAAAGTGTGCGCCGTGGTGGCATCCGTCGACGACCTCGGCCACGTCAACATCCTTGGTGTCGGGAAGGCCCCCAGCGACGGACTCAACCGTGGCGTCGTGGTCAACATCGACAAGACGGTGAACGCCATCCGGACCGCTGTGGAACAGGCCCAGCTGGCCAGCGGCATCGAGGTGACCGCCGTGAACGTGGGGATCGCCGGAGACCACATCCGGAGCATGCGCAGCAAGGGGGTGATCACCATCAGCAACCGCGACAACGAGATCACCATGAACGATGTGGAGCGGCTCTTGGAAGACTGCCAGCGGATCGCCCTTCCCGCCGACCAGCAGATCATCCATGTGATTCCTCAGGAATTCATCGTGGACGGTCAGGACGGCATCTCCGATCCGGTCGGCATGAGCGGCATGCGCATGGAGGCCGATGTGCACATCATCACGGGGTTGGTCAGTGCCGCGCGGAACATGTACCGTTGCGTGGAGCGAGCCGGTTTGAAGGTGAACGACCTGATACTGGAACCCTTGGCCTCCAGCTACGCGGTCTTGGATGACGAGGAGCGTGAAGCCGGCGTGGTGTTGGTGGACATCGGCGGGGGCACCACCGATGTCGCGGTGTTCCAAGACAACACCATCCGGCATACGGCGGTGATTGCCATCGCGGGGCAGAAGGTGACCGACGACATCCGCATCGGGTTGAGTGTGCTCGACGACCAGGCCGAACGTCTGAAGCGGGACCATGGCTTCGCGTTCGCCAATCTGGTGACGACCGATGAGGTGATCACGGTGCCTGGCATAGCGGGCCGCCCCCCCAAGGAGATCAAGAAATCGGTGTTGGCCAACATCATCCAGGCGCGTGTCGAAGAGATCATCGAGATCGTGGGCATCGAAATCGAGCGCAGCGGGTACCGCAGCCAGCTCAGTGCCGGTGTGGTGATCACAGGCGGGGGGTCGTTGATCAAAGGCATCTGCCCCTTGGCGACGGAGATTCTCGGTTTGGACGCCAAGATCGGCATCCCGCGCGGCATCAGCGGCGGGTTGGTCGATGAGGTCAAGAACCCGATCTATGCGACCGGAGTCGGGCTCGTGATGCACGCCTTGCGTGCGAAATCGGCGCAATCGGGTGGAAACCGCCCAAGCACCGATAGCGGAGACGCCGGATCGGTCAAGCCGTCCGCGCGACTGAACGACCGGATTCAGGAGATTTCGGACAAGATGATGAAATGGCTGAAGGAATTTTGAACAACCCATCGCAAACGAAGGACCAGGAGAACACATGACACCCTACAACAACCGCTTCCGCTTCGATTCGGAAAGCAAAGACATCGCCCGCATCAAGGTCATCGGTGTTGGCGGCGGTGGTGGCAATGCCATCGCCAACATGATGGCCAAAGGCCTGAACACGGTCGAATACATCGCACTGAACACCGATGCGCAAGCCCTGAAACTGAACCCAGCCGACCTCACCATCCAGGTGGGGGCCTCGTTGACGCAAGGCTTGGGTGCCGGCGCCCGACCCGAAGTGGGTCGTGAAGCCGTCGAGGAGAACCGCCATCAGATCGAGGAGGCCATCGACGGCGCCGATATGGTGTTCATCACGGCGGGTATGGGAGGCGGAACCGGTACCGGCGGCGCCCCGGTGGTGGCCAGCATCGCCAAACGGAAAGGCATCCTGACGGTGGGTGTGGTCACGACGCCATTCACCTGCGAAGGCCGCGTGCGGATGCGTTACGCCACGGAAGGCATCAATGAGCTCAAGAAGAATTGCGACACGGTGATCGTGATTCCGAACGAACGGCTGATGGATCTCTGCGGTGAAGACACCTCGCTGGTCGAGGCATTCGATCTGGCCAACGAGGTCTTGTACAACGCCACGCGCGGCATTTCGGACCTGATCGTGCTGCCCGGTTTGGTGAACCTGGATTTCGCGGATGTGCGCACCACCATGCAGGATGGGGGCGCCGCCATCATGGGCTCGGGGTCGGCATCGGGTCCGGACCGCGCCGAGCTGGCCGCCCGAGCGGCGATCAACTCACCCTTGCTGGATGGCATCTCCATCCGCGGCGCCCGCAATGTGCTGGTCAATATCTCGGCCGGCTCCAACCTCCGGATGAGAGAGACCCATACGGCCACCAGTCTTGTGCAACAGGAGGCCGGTGGGGATGCGGAAATCATCATGGGTACCGTGCTCGACGAGACCTATGGAGACGAGCTCCGCGTCACGGTGATCGCCACCGGCTTCGAACTCAATGAACGCGGTGTGCGTCCGCAGACTTCGGCACCCCAGATGCCCACGGTGCAGGTCCCCGGTATGCCGACGATGCCAGCCGTTCCGGGAATGCTTCCCAAAAGCCCCACATTGGGAACGCAGGCTGTCCGTCGCACCTTCAATGGCGAACCCGGCTACAAGGGCGAGGCGAACCTGAAGGCATTGGACCAACCGGCCATCACCCGCCGTACGGCGCTGGTCACCGAACTCAAACCGAAAGCCGTCGACATGACACCGTCACCGGATTCGGTTCCTGTGGAGGAGACCGTGTGCAAATTCGCCTTCGGCGGCGAACGCATCGCGAAAGGAAATTCGGATCAACCCGCTTTCCTGAGGAAAATCATGGACTGATCGCTCACTGTGTATCTCCTGACTAAGATTGCTAACAGGGGGGGCTCACTTGAGTGGGGGCCCCTCTTCTTTTTTTGGGGAGATTATGTTGACGTTTGAAGGTTGAATGATGTACGATGATTCATGTACGTCAACGAGACATATGTGAAGGCCTTCGCCGAACCATCCGGCATTCCCTCTATCATCCACGCGGGCCAAGGCCACACGCTGGACAAAGCCATCGTCAGCGGTGTCCTTTCCGACTTCCTCCGTTCATCCATCCTACCATCCTACCGTCCTACCCCTATCGGCTCAGATACAGGCTCTTGAACTCGAACGGCCTTCTGAAATGCTCGTCGAGGAAGTCCTCGAAGAAGTAGATGGTCTCGCCGGTGGACCGCATCTCCGGACCCAGCTCCTTCTTCACTTCCGGGAATTTGTCGAAGGGGAAGACCGGTTCCTTGATGGCGTAGTTCTGCAGCTTGGAACTGAGGTCGAATTCGCCCAGTTTCGCGCCCAGGATCACTTTCACGCCGATGCCGGCCTCGGGTCTCCCCGTCGCCTTCGCGATGAAGGGCACCGTTCTCGTGGCCCGCGGGTTGCATTCCAGAACGAAGACCTTCCCGTCCTTGATGGCATACTGCACGTTCACGAAACCGACCACGTTCAGCGCCTTCGCGATGCGGGTCTGGTAGTCGATCATGGTGTCGATCACGTCCTTGCTCAGCGAATAGGGCGGCAGAACCGCCGTCGAATCGCCGGAATGCACGCCGGCCGGCTCGATCTGCTGCATGATGCCGGAGATGTGCAGGGTCTCCCCATCGAAGATGGAGTCGAAATCGACCTCGATGGCATGCTCAAGGTAGCGGTCGATGAGGAAGGCGTTCTCCGGATGCTGCCGCAGGAGGCGGTCCACATATTCGTCGAGCTCCTCATGCTTGACGGCGATCCGCATGCCTTGTCCGCCCAGCACATAACTCGGCCGGATGAGCACCGGGTACCCGACCCGCTCCGCCTCGCGCTTGGCTTCCTCCAGGTTGAAGGCCGTGCCGTAGGCGGGGAAGGGGATGTCCAGCTTCACGAGCACGTCCGAGAATTTGCCTCGGTCTTCGGCCAGGTCGATCATCTCGTAATCGGTGCCGAAGATCCTGATGCCGGCCTTCTTCAAGGGCTTGGCGAGTTTCAGGGCGGTCTGTCCGCCGACCTGCAGGATGATGCCTTCCGGCTTCTCGTGCTCGAAGATGTCCAGCACGCGCTCCCAGAATACAGGCTCGAAATACAGCTTGTCGGCGATGTCGAAGTCGGTGGAGACCGTCTCCGGATTGCAGTTCACCATGATGGTCTCGTAGCCCATCTCCTTGGCCGCCAATACGGCGTGCACGCAGGAGTAATCGAATTCGATGCCTTGCCCGATCCGGTTCGGACCGCTGCCCAGGATCATGATCTTCTTGCGCGGGGTGACCTCGCTCTCGTTCTCGCTCTCATAGGTCGAGTAATAGTAGGGCGTCACGGCCGGAAACTCTGCGGCGCAGGTGTCCACCATCTTGAAGGCCGGAACCAGGCCCATGGTTTTGCGCTTCTCGCGCACCATGGATTCCGTCACGCGCTCGCCACCCTTGCTGATCAGATGCGCGATCTGGATGTCGCTGAACCCGGCCTGCTTCATCTCATACAGGTCCTCGCGGGAGATGGTGGCCAGGTCCTGCCCTTCCGTCCGGTTCTCCAAGCTCACCATGTAGCGGATCTGGCGCAGGAACCAGGGATCCACCTTGGTGAGGTCGTGCAGTTCCTGCTGGGTGGCGCCGAGCTTGAAGGCGTTGCGGATCTGCAACATGCGGTCCCAATAGGGTTTCTGCAGGCGCTCGAAGACGTGCTTGGGATCGAGCTCCTCGTAGCCGTCGGCGCCGAGTCCGGCGCGACCGATCTCCAGACTCTGCCAGGCCTTGTTCAGGGCCTCGGGGAAGTTGCGCCCGATGGCCATCACCTCGCCCACGGCCTTCATCTGGGTGGTGAGGGATTCGTCCACACCCGGGAATTTCTCGAAATTGAAACGCGGCACCTTGCACACCACATAATCGATGCTGGGCTCGAAGCAGGCGCTGGTAGTGCCGGTGATCTGGTTGTTCAGCTCATCCAGGTTGTACCCGACGGCCAGTTTGGAGGCCACCTTGGCGATGGGATAGCCCGTCGCCTTGGACGCCAGCGCCGAGCTGCGGCTCACGCGCGGGTTGATCTCGATGGCCACGAAGCGGTCGGTGCCCGGCTCCATGGCGAACTGCACGTTGCAGCCGCCGGCGAAGGTGCCGATGGAGCGCATCATCCGGATGGCGGCGTCGCGAAGGAGCTGGAACTGCTTGTCGGTCAGGGTCTGGGAGGGCGCCACGGTCACGGAATCGCCCGTATGCACACCCATCGGGTCCACATTCTCGATGGTGCAGATGATGACCACGTTGTCGTTCGCGTCGCGCAGAAGCTCCAGTTCGAACTCCTTCCAGCCCACGATGGATTCCTCGAGCAGGATCTGGTGCACCGGACTCAGCTCCAGGCCGCGCATCACCTTGCGCTCGAACTCATCCTCGTTCCAGATGATGCCGCCGCCCATGCCGCCCAAGGTGAAGGAGGGCCGGATCACGACCGGCAGGCCGCCGAGCTTGTGCAGCACGTCCTTGGCCTCGAGCATGGAGGTTGCGATGCCGCTGCGGCACTGCTCGATGCCGATCTTCTCCATCAGGTCGCGGAACTGCTGCCGGTCTTCGGTGATGTCGATGGCGTCGATGTCCACCCCGATGATCTTGATTCCCTGCTTCTCCCAGAACCCGATGTGGTTCAGCTCTCGGGCCAGGTTCAGGGCCGTCTGTCCGCCCATGGTGGGCAGCACGGCGTCCACGTTCTCCTTCAGGCAGATATCTCGGATGTTCTGGGGCGTGAGGGGCTTGAGGTAGATCGCGTCGGCCATCATGGGGTCGGTCATGATGGTGGCCGGGTTCGAGTTGATGAGCACCACGCGGTAGCCTTCCTCACGGAGCGAGCGGCAGGCCTGGGTGCCGGAGTAGTCGAATTCGCAGGCCTGACCGATGATGATGGGTCCGGAACCGATGATCAGGATGGTGTGGATGTCGTTGCGGCGCGGCATGGGTCTAGGCTCTGATGAGATCGAGGAAGTGGTCGAAGAGGTAGCGGGAGTCGTGCGGACCCGGACTCGCTTCCGGATGGTATTGCACCGAGAAGCCCTTGAAGGTGGTGAAGCGCAGGCCTTCGACGGTGCCGTCGTTCAGGTTGAGGTGGCTGACGCTGGCCTTGCCGGGGTCCACCGAGTCGGGATCGACCGCGAAACCGTGGTTCTGGGTGGTGATCTCCACCAGGCCGGTCTCCAGGTTCTTCACCGGGTGGTTGGCGCCGCGATGACCCACGAACATCTTCTTCACGGCGAAGCCTTCGGAGAGGGCCAGGAGCTGATGGCCGAGGCAGATGCCGAAGACCGGCTTGCCGCTCGCCTTCGCTCCGTTCACGGTCTCCAGGGCGTAATCCATGGGGTTCGGGTCGCCGGGGCCGTTGCTGAAGAAATACCCGTCCGGGTTCCAGGCCGCGATCTCGGCGAAGGGCGTCTTCGCCGGAAAGAGGCGCACAGAGCAGCCGCGGTCGGTCAGATTGCGGATGATGTTCTGCTTGATGCCGTAATCGAGGGCGGCCACGCGGTAGGGGCCGTCGGAGGCGATGGTCTGGGCCTCTTCGCGCGTCACCTTGGAGGCCAGTTCGAGGCCGTCCATGTCGGCCCATTCGCGGGCCATGCGCACCAGCTCGTCGCGGTCGTCGATTTCGGAGCTGATCACGGCGTTCATCACCCCTTTCTGGCGGATGTGGCGCACGAGGGCGCGCGTATCCACCCCGGTGATGCCGACCACGCCCTGGCGCTGCAGATAGGCCTGGAGGGAGCCGTCGGCGGCGGGGTTGCTGTATTCCCAGGAGAAGGCGCGCACGATCACGCCGGCCACCATCACCTTGCGGTGCTCGTCGTCACGGCTGGAAACACCGTAATTACCGATGTGGGGGTAGGTCATCATCATGAGCTGGCCGTAATAGCTGGGATCGGTGAAGATCTCCTGATAGCCGGTCATGGAGGTGTTGAAACACAGTTCTCCGCCGGTGGTGCCTTGGCGGCCGATGGACAGGCCCTCCACGACGGTGCCGTCGGACAGGGCCAGCCAGGCGCGTTTCTTTGGGTACATGGATCAGAGGGTGCGGTTGGTGGACAAAAAAAATCCGACATCCCGTGTTTCAGAGAGTCGGATCGGATGGATGTGGGATGATCCCGCAGGAGGCGTCACGTCTAGAACAGCGCGTAAATGAACGGTGCCAGGGCGGAATTGCCCGTCGCCACGATGAGGATCCCCAACAAGAGCAGCACAAACACGATCGGCGCGAGCCAGAGCTTCTTCCGGATCTTCAGGAACTGCCAGAACTCTTTCAGGATGCTGATTTTCCCCATGGTGAGCGTGTAAACTCGGTCAAGATACGGGAGAAATGCGGAAGCTCCTATGCCACGATCTCCACCTTCAGCATCTGGTCGCCGGCCTGGATGCCATCGATGAGGTCCACATTCGCGACGACCTTCCCGAAGACCGTATGGTTGCGGTCCAGATGGGCGGTGTTGCGGCGGTTGTGGCAGATGAAGAATTGGGAACCGCCCGTATTGCGACCGGCATGGGCCATCGACAAGACACCCCGGTCGTGGGTCTGCTTCACACCGGTGAGCTCGCAGGGGATCGTCCAACCGGGGCCGCCGGTGCCGGAGCCGTTCGGGCATCCGCCCTGCACCACGAAATCGGGGATGACCCGGTGGAAGGTGAGGCCGTCGTAATAGCCGCTTTCGACCAGTTTGACGAAGTTGGCGACGGTTCCGGGGGCGTCGTCGTCATACAGTTCGATGTCGAGGATGCCGGATGCGAGATGGATGCGTGCGTTCAAGATTGTTGGTGGTTCGTGGTTGGTTGTTCGTGGTACCAATTTACCAATCTTTCTCTGCCTACTGCCTACTGCCTACTGCCTACCACCTCAAACAACCCCATCAACGTATCACGGGAATTGCCACCCACATGCACCTCGAACTCGCCAGGCTCCCATCCGAAACTCAGGTCCTCTTTGAAAAAGGACAGGTCTCCGGTGGTGATGGTGAAGGTGACCTGCCTCGATTCCCCGGGTTCGAGGGATATCTTTTCGAAACCTTTGAGCTCGCGAAGGGGACGCGACAGGGACCCGATCCGATCGCGCAGATACAGTTGCACAACTTCCTCTCCCGCACGGGATCCGGTGTTGGTGACCGTGACCGTAACCTCGATACGGCCATCGGGTGTCATGCTAGGCGCGGAAAGCGTCAGGTCGCTGTAAACGAAGGTGGTATAGCTCAAGCCATGGCCGAACACATAGAGCGGCTCGTTCGGCACATCCAGATACTTGCTCGTGTATTTGTCTTCAGCCTTGAACGGGCGTCCTGTGGGCAGAGCGCTGTGGTAGATCGGAATCTGGCCCACGTTGCGCGGGAAGGTGACGGGCAGTTTTCCGGAAGGATTGTAGTCGCCGAAGAGCACGTCCGCGATGGCATCACCGGTGGTGGTGCCCAGGAACCAGGTTTCGAGGATGGCGGGTGCGGCGGCGTCCAGCCAGTCGATGGTCAAGGGCCTGCCGTTCATCAGCACCACGACTACCGGCTTTCCGGTTTTCAGGACGGCTTCGGCCAGTTCGCGTTGACGGCCGGGCAGGCCGATGTCCGAGCGGGAGGCCGCCTCGCCAGACATCCAGTAGGCTTCGCCCAAGGCCAGCACCACCACATCGGCGAGCCGAGCGGTCCGGACGGCCTCGGCGAAGCCGGCATCATCCCCGCAGACGATATCGCAGCCGTCGGCGTGGGTCACGACGGCGTTCGGAACCCGGTTGCGGATGCCTTCCAGCAAGGTCACGGATTTCGTCCAATCGCCGGCGGCCGACCAACTCCCGATGAGTTCGCGGCGGCCCTCCGACAACGGCCCTATGACGGCGATCCGCCGGGTCTGGTCGCTCAGCGGCAAAGACTGGTTCTCGTTCTTCAGCAGCACGATGGACCGGCGCGCCATCTCACGGGCGGCCTGGATGTTCTCGGGCTTCATCACCTCGGCCTTCTCACGCTCCTCATCGCTGTATCGGTAGGGATCGTCGAAAAGACCGAGCTGGAATTTCACGCGCAGGATGCGGCGGACGGCGGTGTCGATATCCTGCTCCGTCACACGGCCCTGTTTGACCAGATCGGCCAGCGTGAGGTTGAAATACCCATCTTGCATGCTCATGTCCACACCGGCGTTCAGGGCCAGTTCGCTGGCATGGGCCGGGTCGGAGGCCACGCCGTGCGGCTGCAACTCCATGATGGCGGTGTAGTCGGTCACGATGAAGCCCGTGAACCCCCATTCCTCCCGCAGGATGTCGGTCATCAGGAAGCGGCTGGCCGAAGCGGGGACGCCATTGTAATCGTTGAAGGCCGTCATGATCGAGACCGCTCCGGCGTCGATGGCGGCCTTGAAGGGCGGCAGGTAGGTCTCGCGGAGCCGCCGCTCGGACATATCCACGGAATGATAGTCGCGACCGGCCTGCGCGGCGCCGTAGGCCACGAAATGCTTGACGGTGGCGGCCATGGTGTTCAAGGCCGCCAGATCGTCGCCTTGGAAGCCGATCACACGCTCGGCCGCGATGCGCGAACCGAGAAAGGGGTCTTCCCCGCTGCCTTCGATGATACGGCCCCAACGCGGATCACGGGCCACGTCCACCATCGGGGCGAAGGTCCAATGCAGGCCTTCGGCCGTGGCTTCGGCGGCGGCCACCTGGGCGGCCTTGCGGATCCAGCCCATGTCCCAGCTCGAGGCTTCGGCCAAGGGCATCGGGAAGATCGTGCGGTGCCCGTGGATCACATCATACCCGAACAAGAGCGGGATGCCCAAGCGCGTCTCGGTGACGGCCATCTCCTGCAATCGCCGCGTGTATGCGGCCCCATAGGCGTTGAAGATGGCACCGACCTTGCCGGCCCGAATATCGTCGATGTACTCCGGCCTCAGGAAGGCGCCGGTCTGGTCCATGTCCGACGTGAAGAGCGTCATCTGGCCGATCTTCTCCTCAAGGGTCATCAGGGCGAGCACCGAATCGACGCGCTCGTCGAGCCGGCGTTCGGCGGCGCTACGCGGGTCGGATTCGCATTGGATGAGGGCGAACGGAAGGATACCGATCAGGAAAAGGATGCGTTTCATGGGGTGTTCGGTGAGGATGTGACGGTGAAACCGAGCGATTGCAAGGCGGGGGCGACCTCCGGGGCCGACATGAAGAGCTCCCATAGCAATCCGGATCGGTGGTTTTCGATCATGATCAGGATGGGCCCCTGGTCGATGGCCAGGTAGGAGTTCGCCCACCAGCCTTGGTTGGGGTTGTACGCGTCGTAGAAGCCGTAGGGGCCCCAGAGCTTGTCGCCGAGGATGTGGTAGAAATGCGACATTGCCCGCAACGATTCAAGGGGCGTGAACGGGATGGAAGACAGCGCGGCGGTTGGCGTGATGGTCCCATTGTCGTTCGTGGGTTCGTGCACTCGGTATCCGGATGGATCATCACTGGCGGTGAGCCCCCAGGCATCGGCGCCGTACCCGACGTGGCCCATCGGATTGCGCACGCCATGCTCGGCATGGATGAGCGAGTGGTTCCGATTTTGCGTCCAATAGTCGGCGTAGGCATCGGAGATCCGGCGCGGATCCAATCCGAGGAAGGAGTAATGGGCGAAAAACAGGGGACCGCCATAATCGAACCCGACCGGGAGTGGGATGCCATAAAACGATCGTCCGTTTCGGATGCCGCCGTTGGCGGCCCAACCCTGGGTGTACACCGAGGGTTGGATGGCATGGGTCTTCGAAGTGGCCGCCATCACATAGGTGATCAGGGCCTCGTTATAGCCACGTACCTGCATGTTCATGGCCCAGCCTTGTGTGGCCGACCAATGCCAATACAGCACGTTCTGGCCACCTCGGGTGTACCAGGTCCACTCGATGGTATCCAATAGCGCATTGATCCGCGTGATCAGCTCGGCTTCTTCCGGCAGGCCGGCATCGAGGTATTGCCGTGCGGTGATCAGCCCTTGCGCCATGAACGAGGTTTCGACCAGGTCGCCGCCGTCATCGCGTGCGCTGAAGGGGATGGTCTTGCCGGTTGTGCCGCTCATCCAGTGGGGCCATACCCCTCGGAACCGGTCGGCCTTGGCCAGGAAATCGACGATGGAACGCAATCGCGTCACACCTTGGGTGCGAGTGATGAACCCGCGGTGAATGCCCACCAGGACCGCCATCACACCGAATCCGCTTCCTCCGATGGTCACCAGGTCGCCGGAGGAGTTCCGCTCACGCGACAATCCGCTCACCGGATGGCCGAAATCCCAGAAATACCGGAAGGTGGCCTGTTGCACGGCCGTCATCAATGCCTCGTCATCCATCCAGGCGAATTTCGGCGTTGGATCCAGGCCGGACACGACGATCCGGGAGAAACCGGGGAAGGTGAATCCGGCTTCGGAGGTCAAGGTGTTGGCCAGACTCACCGTGTAGCGCGTATAGGTCTGGTATGTCCCTTGAACCCGCACGGTCAGGGTTTTCCGGTCGGCCGACAGCTCGGTTTGGAAGGCGACGGCTGGTGCGAACCGCACATGGACATCCGAACCGGAGACCGGTAACGGATGGGAGAAGGTGAAGACGAAGGGCGTGGTGGCGTCCACGTTGCGGGGCTGCCCGCCGGCCAGGATGTTCGTGGTGCCCAATCGGGCATCGGTCAGGC
>Ga0169931_10001100_pt1 | contig 44357 bp, 35 predicted proteins | sample Kivu_15m_20L_FD_129675 | JGI IMG/M metagenome (GOLD analysis project Ga0169931, IMG submission 129675) | Freshwater microbial communities from Lake Kivu, Western Province, Rwanda to study Microbial Dark Matter (Phase II) - Kivu_15m_20L... | ecosystem: Environmental > Aquatic > Freshwater > Lake... | reverse complement strand
TTGGATGATTGCGATGCGACGATTTGCCCCTAGGGGCAAAAGTCTTGTATGCATCTCAGAGGCCGACACGTCGAAAATAAAAAACGGTGCGTGTGATACGCACCGTTTAGCAAATGTCGAGTAGTTCGAATTGCTTCGAACATCCGAGAGGCTTTCGTGTCAATCTTTAGAGCAGATTGCGAAGTACAGTTTGGAGAATCCCGCCGTTGAAGTAGTAGTCGAGCTCAACCGGTGTGTCGATCCGCACACTTGCTTGGAACTTGACTTGTTTTCCATCAGGCTTGGTCGCTGTGACCTCGATCGTCGAGCGAGGTTTCAGGTCGGCACTGACTGGGATGTTGAAGGTTTCGCTGCCATCTAAACCGAGTGACTGCCAAGTATCACCGGCAGCAAATTGGAGCGGGAGGATGCCCATCCCGACCAGATTGCTGCGGTGAATCCGCTCGTAGCTGGCGGCGATTACAGCGCGAACGCCCAGTAGCATCGTGCCTTTAGCTGCCCAGTCGCGGCTGCTGCCTGTTCCGTACTCGGCTCCCGCCAGAATCACGAGCGGAACTTTCTCGGCCGCATACTTCATCGCTGCATCGTAAATCGGCAACTGTTCATTGCTGGGGATGTGGCGAGTCACGCCGCCTTCGACGCCCGGGACCATGGCATTGCGGATTCGGATGTTGGCAAACGTGCCGCGGACCATCACGCGGTCGTTTCCGCGTCGCGCTCCATAGCTGTTGAAATCAGCCGGCGTGACGCCGTTGTCCTGCAGGAATTTTCCAGCCGGACTGCTCTTGGCGATCGAGCCGGCGGGGCTGATGTGGTCCGTGGTGACTGAATCGCCAAGGACTGCGAGGCAGCGAGCATTTCGAATGTCGGAAACCGAGCCTGCTTCGCGGCTGAAGTCAGCCAAGAATGGAGGCTGTTGGATGTAGGTGCTCGTTTCATCCCATTGATACAAGTCGCCAGTCGCCGTCTTGATGGCGTTCCACTGCGGATTGCCGTTGAACGCGTTCTTGTACTGCGAGCTGAACAGGTCAGCCGAGATCGTGTCGTGGACGACTTGTTCGACTTCGGCTTGGGTTGGCCAGATGTCTTTCAGGAAAACGGCTTCACCCTTGGGGCCGTTGCCGATCGGTTCGTTCATCAGGTCGATGTCGGTTGTGCCGGCGAGGGCATAAGCGACGACGAGCGGAGGGCTGGCCAAGTAATTCGCTTTGGCATGCGGATTGACCCGGCCTTCGAAGTTGCGGTTGCCGCTGAGGACTGCCGCGGCGACGAGATCGCCGGTGGTGACTGCTTTGGCAACATTGTCAGGGATTGGGCCGCTGTTGCCGATGCAGGTGGTGCAGCCGTAGCCGACGGTGTGGAAGCCGAGAGCTTCAAGCGGCTTGGTGAGTCCAGCCCGATCGAGATAGTCAGTGACGACGCGGGAGCCAGGCGCAAGGCTGGTCTTCACGTAAGGCTTCACTTTCAAACCCTTCTCGACGGCTTTCTTCGCAACCAGTCCAGCGGCAATCATGACGCTGGGGTTACTGGTGTTGGTGCAGCTGGTGATCGCTGCGATGACAACGGCGCCGTGGCCGATCGGAGTCGGCTTGCCATTTTCGACGACTCCTTGGCGAGCGAGTTCTTCGTCGTTCAATGCGAATCCCCGTTCGTTCAGCGGTGCCGAGAGGGCTTTGCGGAAAGACGATTTCATATCCGAAAGACGAACGCGGTCTTGTGGACGTTTGGGGCCAGCCAGCGAGGGGACAACGGTACTCAAGTCGAGAGACAGCGTGTCGGTGAATTCAGGAGTCGGCGCGTCGTCCGTGCGGAAGAGTTGGTTTTCGCGGCAGTAGCGCTCGACCAGTTGAACTTCGGCTTCGGTCCGTCCGGTGCGGCGGAGGAAACGGAGGGTCTCCTCGTCGACGGGGAAGAAGCCCATCGTGGCTCCGTACTCTGGGGCCATGTTGGCGATCGTTGCGCGGTCGGCGAGGCTCATGTTCGACACGCCCGGGCCGTAGAACTCGACAAACTTGTCGACGACGCCTTTCTTGCGGAGCATTTCCGTCACGGTCAGAACGAGGTCAGTGGCGGTCGTGCCAGCGGGGAGTTTGCCTTTGATCTCAAAGCCGATGACTTGCGGCAGTAGCATGTAGATTGGTTGGCCGAGCATGGCGGCTTCGGCTTCGATACCACCCACACCCCAGCCCAAAACACCGAGCCCGTTGATCATCGTCGTGTGGCTGTCAGTGCCGACGAGCGTATCGGGAACCGCGACCGGACCATGTTCGTCTTCGCGGCGGAAGACGGTCTTTGCTAAGTACTCAAGGTTAACTTGATGGACGATCCCGACGTTCGGAGGCACGACGCGGAAGTTGTTGAACGCTTGTTGTCCCCAGCGGAGAAACTCGTACCGCTCCTTGTTGCGCTGGAACTCCAGGTTGACGTTGTCGGTGAGCGCGTGCGAGGTACCGAAGTGATCAACTTGAACGCTGTGGTCGATCACCAAGTCGACGGGGATCAGCGGATTGATCTTCTTCGGGTCGCCACCGAGCTTGGCAACGGCGGCTCGCATTGCGGCGAGGTCAACTACGCAGGGGACGCCGGTGAAGTCTTGCAGCACGACGCGGGCGGGCTTGAATGGGACTTCGACTTTGGCTGGATTTTTTGCTTCCCACTTGGCGAGGTTCTCAACGTCCTCCGCAGTGACCGCGTGGCCATCGCAGTTCCGCAGAACGGCTTCGAGCAGGACGCGGATCGAAAATGGAAGCCGTGAGATTTTAGTTAAGCCTCGAGCCTCGAGCGCGCTGAGTCGGTAGATGCCGACGGGACCGCTTCCGCTGTCAAAGGTTTCGCGAGCGTTGAACGGGTTGCCGGAGGAATTACCCTGGGACGATCGAGATGCAGAAGCCATGAGTCTGTTCCAGAATGATGAACCAGTTAATTTCTACGCAAGTTTCCACTTTGCAGCCCGGTTGTCAATCGATGACTCGGCCGGCAAAGCGATGGGTTTGGGGGAGCCGTAGCGAGCAGATTTCGCTTGGTCGGTTAAACCGGAAGAAATCCGGGCGGCGCAACGCCTTGCGCGGATACCACTTGAAGGCTGGACGGGGTATAAAGGGGGCGAACGAAAACAATTAAGGAGTGATTGTCTTATGAGGAATGTCGTTGCGATGGTGCTCGGTGGAGGCCGGGGAACACGGCTCTTTCCCTTGACCTCGATTCGCTCCAAACCGGCTGTGCCGCTGGGGGGAATGTATCGGCTGATCGACATTCCGATCTCCAACTGCATCAACAGCGGCATTAATCAAATTTACGTGCTGACCCAATTTATGTCGGTCAGCTTGCACCGCCACATCCGCCGTACTTACGTTTTCGATCACTTCAGCGGCGGATTCGTCGAGATTTTGGCTGCTCAGGAAACGATGAGCCAAGGAACGGACTGGTACCAGGGCACAGCCGATGCGGTGCGAAAAAATCTGGGCTATATCGAGCAGCGGGGGGTTGAGTACGTCGTTATTCTTTCCGGAGACCAACTCTACCGGATGGATTACGGCAAGCTGATAGCTCAGCATGTCGCGACCAAAGCGGACGCGACGATTGCCTGCATGCCGGTTGATGAGAACGCGGCGCGGGCGTTTGGCGTGATGCGGTTGGACAAGAGCGGTCGCGTGACGGGGTTCTTGGAGAAGCCCCAGACGAAAGAAGAACTCGACATGGTGCGAGTCGACCGCGACACGCTCAAGGCCTTGGGTTTTGACAATCCCGAGCGCCCGATTCTCGCCAGCATGGGGATTTATGTCTTCAACCGGGATTTGTTGCACAAACTGTTGACAAAAACCGAGTACCACGATTTCGGGAAAGAGATCTTCCCTGCGGCGATTCGCAGTCACAAAGTGCAGACTTACCTGTTTGATGACTATTGGGAAGACATTGGGACGATACGTTCTTTTTACGAAGCGAACCTCAGCCTCGCGGCGGCTAATCCGCCGTTCCAAATTGATCAGGCGTCGGCCACCGTTTACACGCGAGCTCGGTTTCTGCCCCCGACACGATGCGGAAGTGCTTCGATCAAGAACAGCTTGATCGCCGGTGGATGTCAGATTGGCGATGGCGCGACGATCGAGAACAGCGTGATTGGTTTAAGGACGATCATTGGCCCGGGGGCCGTGATCCGCAACTCGATCATCATGGGTGCGGATTATCAGGAGACGCCGGAAGAGTTGGAGGAGAATCGCCAGTTGGGGCAACCGCCGATTGGGATCGGGGCCGGGGCGCTGATTAAAGGAGCAATCGTCGACAAGAATGTTCGGATTGGTCCGCAGGCGGAGATTTTCAATCAGCACGAGTTGGAAAACACGGACCTCGCGAATCCGCTTTGCGTGATTCGCGATCGGATTCCGGTCGTGGTCAAAGGCTCGGTGATTCCAAGCAACTGGCGGTTGGCTGAGCAGATTCGCTGAGCCGATGCATGACGCAGCATTGTAGGGTGGGACAAGGTCGCGGCGGCGCCACGTTGCGCTGTCATTCAATTAAAAACGTAGGGGCGTATGCAATCCGCTGCGACCGCCGGCCCACCAAGCCCTAATTGAACGCAGGCGGTGGGCCTGCGTGGGGCGGGATCTGCTTGTTTTCTAAGTCTTACTTGCGGCAAACCTACTCTTTGGGTCAGTAGATTTCAGTGATTCCCCGCCCCACTTGTCCCACCCTACGGAGGATCAAAGAGGCCTGACCCCTTTGATTCGTCTCAGTCTTAATTGCCTTGAGGCTTTTTCGCGGAATCAGTCGCCCCGGAATTTTTGACTTCGGTCTTCTCTTTTTTGAGCCCGCGGAATTTGCCCAGCGTGACGACTGGGAAACTCATGTACTTGCGCTTGGCTTGGTCGATTCGCTGTTGGTCGAGTGTAGAGAGTTGCCAGATGGTGGTGTGCTCGGACCGCATTTGCAAGTCGCGCTGCAATAGGCCTTCGCTCGCCAGCTTCATCTCGATTTGCGTAGGCATCAGGTTGTACTTGCGAATTGTTTGATTCAGCGCGAGCCGCGGGAATGGCGGCAACCGCTCGGGGTCCGATGAGGCTAAGCGGGTCAACTGGTCGACGGCGTCGTAGTAGATTGGCAAGGCGGTGAGGTCTTTCGCTTTTTCGCAGGTCGCTTTGTAGCTGACTTGGGGGTGTTCGAGTGAGACGGTGCCGCTGGCGATATCGGTTTGCTCAGTGAATTGTGGGGCGACGAGGAATTCGAGGTCCGGGTTCTGGCTTAATTGGGCGCGTTGTTCTTCCACCATTTTCAGAATTTCAAATTGCTCGAGCGTCAGTCTGACTTGGCGCTGGCAATCGAGTAGGTTGATTGTCTTGCGGTTGTAGTCGTAGATGGCGACGGCAAGTTCCGAGTCAGGTTGCATCGGGTCGAGTGAGAAGTCGTAAACGAAGCCGTTGTCGATCAGCGTGAGCGTTGTCGCGATGGGCTCTTTGCGGCCTTCGCGATAGACGTTTGATTCGATCCGAAGTTGCTGGGCCGAGAGTTGATTGACAGCGGATGCCAAGAGGCAGAGGACGAGAGCGAACGCGGCCGAGGTGAGTGGACGATTTGAGCAAGAGCGATTTGGAGACATGAGGGTTTCCGAATGGGGTCGCGCGAACGGCAGGGCGATGTGGCGGGAGAGTAGGAAAACGCGTTCGAATCGTCCAGAGCAGCTAGGCTTGGTCGCCGTGGGACGGCGGGTTGATTGAGGTTGGAGCGGTTTTTAAGAGCTGAATCGCGGGCTGAAGGCTGTCTGGCCGTCGGCCAGAAGAGCCCGGTACTGGGGTGGAAGCTGCGTCGAGATCGCGGCAGGAGCGGGCTGGCATTGCAATTCGACGCTGGAGCAAAACATTTCGGTCCCTCAAACACAAAGAACTGAGCGGCACGGCGCTAGCTGCCGGTCGAACCCTCAAACACGCTCTGCCAATTCGCGCCGCACCGAGGCAGGGAGGGGGAGAGATCAATGCTCGGCCGCTTAATCGGGGGCTGGCGCGAGGGACCGGCGGAGCAGGAGCGAAAAAAACGCCTTGGGGTGGCACGTCACCGAGGCTTTGCGAAGCGATTTGGCTGCAGCACCCCGGGTTAACGGCCAACCTCCATCAAAAAAACGTCGAACCGACCGAGCCGAGGCGGCATCGGCCGGTTCGACCTCGCTGGTAATGTTTGTTTTCGGTACGTAGGGTTGCGCTCGCAGAGCCTCGCTGACCCTACGCTAGGATAAAGCGCCCTGTCGGGGCGAAGAGCCGTGTACCGATGGCGAAGCAAACATTGGGGTGCTTTACCGTACCATTAAATTGGCCACCACCCGACCTTGTGTCGGTGGAGCCATGACTAGTCAGCTACATGCCCCCTCGTTTCGGCCCGCATGCGAGCTGCTGTACCGGGGGCTGGCGCGAAGACCCGGCTGACAGGAACTGAACGCTGTCGCAATGAATGGTTAAAGTAGAAACCGGACGAAAGTGGTTGTTCGCTGGTCTTTTTAATGCCCCCTGAATTTCGGGCTGAATCGTTCAGGAAAGCAGCTTTTGAGCGGACTGCTATCGGCTGGTGGCGGTGAATATGGGGCGATTTATCCGCTATTTCGCCCATGGCTGATTAGATTTTTTGGCCTCGTCACGTCGATACCTTTAATTCACCGCAAGCGGTTGAGATTGGCTGACGGCGGGGTGAATTTTTTCAGTGCTTTTACAGTTGATTCCCAGCGGCTGGAAATTTTCAAGCTGTCGTTGTCACATTTGATTGCTTGATGTAAATTGTCGCAGTCCTGAGCCGCGATGCCCGACGTGAAAACAGCAAAGTCGGCACCGTGGATTTTTTTTAAGCTAGTTTGTGAAATTTTTCACAAACAACGGCGGTTTGTACCGATTGGCTTGTTCCGGTAGCAAAAACAATGGCAGAGACGATTGTCATACGGCGTGGATTGACGATTCCGATTGCGGGGCAACCTGTCCAGGACATTCTGGCTGGGCCGCAAATCACCCGAGTCGGCTTGGTTGCCGACGACTATCACGGAATGCGGCCGTCGATGCTGGTCCAAGTGGGTGACAAGGTCAAGCTTGGACAGCCCGTGTTTGGCGACAAGAAAAACGAGGGCGTGGTCTACACGGCCCCCTGTAGCGGTCGCGTGGCTGAAGTGAATCGCGGTGAAAAGCGGCGTTTCATTTCGATCGTATTCGACGTCGAAGGTGATGACGCGTTGACCTTCAGTCCCCCTCGGGATTTGAAAGCGGGTGACCCTGCTGCGGCGAAGCAACTCTTGCTCGATTCGGGGCTATGGACCAGTTTCCGAACGCGTCCGTTCAATAAGGTCCCCACGCCCAGTTCCGAGCCGCACAGCATTTTCGTGACGGCGATTGACACCAATCCTTTGGCTGCAGAGCCTGAGTTGGTCATCGACGGAGCGAAGGATTTCTTTGTTGCCGGTCTGAAGCTGGTCAGCGGGCTGACTCGAGGCAAGACTTTTGTTTGCACTCGCGGTGATTCAAGAGTGCCAGGTCGGGAAGTTCCCGGCGTTGAATTCCACGCCTTTGAAGGTCCTCATCCGGCAGGCCTTCCGGGAACTCACATTCATTTTCTCGACCCGGTCAATTCGAAAAAGACCGTTTGGTTCATCAACTATCAAGACGTGATCGCGATTGGTCACCTTGCCTTGACTGGCAAACTCTCGGCGGAACGCGTTGTTGCCTTGGGTGGCCCCGAAGTGAAGAAGCCGGCTCTCTACCGCACTCGGCTGGGGGCTGACTTGAATCAGTTCGTTGCCGGAAACGCAAATGTCGCCGGTTCGCGAGTGATTTCGGGCTCAATCCTCTCAGGCCGGAAGTCCGAGCCGCTCACCAATTACCTCGGCCGATATCACTTGCAGGTTGCCGTGCTGAAAGAGGGAACAGAGCGAGAGTTCTTGGGCTGGCAGATGCCGGGTGGAGACAAGTTCTCCATCACCAAGGCCTACTTGGGGTCTTGGCTCTCTGGCAAGCTCTTTCCGCTGACAACTTCGCTGGGTGGCTCAAAGCGAGCAATCGTGCCGATCGGAACCTACGAACGGGTGATGCCGCTGGACACGGTCCCGACGCATTTGCTGAAGTCGTTGATCACTGGCGACACGGATACGGCTCAGTCGCTCGGCTGTTTGGAATTGGATGAGGACGATTTGGGCCTCTGCACATTCGTCTGCCCGGGCAAGTACGACTACGGCACGATCCTGCGGGAAAACCTGCAGTTGATCGAAAAAGAAGGTTAATCGAAGGATACTGTTAGCATGATCCGAAAGATGCTGGACCGGTTTGAACCCATGTTCAAGCCAGGTGGAAAGCTGGAAAAACTCTATCCGCTGTACGAAGCGAACGACACGTTTCTGTTCACGCCGGGCGAAGTTGCTCACGGCGGAACGCACGTCCGCGACGCGCTCGACACTAAGCGGATGATGAGCATGGTGATTGTTGCTTTGCTGCCGTGCATTTTTATGGCGTTCTACAACACCGGCTATCAAGCTCAGGTGGTGCTCAAGTCGATGGCCGACTTTGAGATGCCGAGCTGGTGGAACGGTGGCTGGCGGTATTCGGTCCTTAGCTGGTTGGGGATCGACTACAAGAACCCCGGCACGAGCTTCATGGACTTCGGTAGGATTTTGCCCTGCATGATTCACGGGGCACTTTATTTTCTACCTGCTTACGTTGTCACAATGGCCGTCGGTGGGTTGTGCGAAGTGGTATTCTCCGTGGTGCGGAAGCACGAAATCAACGAGGGCTTTCTGGTCACTGGAATGCTGTTTCCGTTGACCTTGCCTCCAGACATTCCTCTTTGGCAAGTTGCTCTCGGAATTGCTTTTGGTGTAGTAGTTGGTAAAGAGGTTTTTGGCGGAACAGGCCGTAACTTCCTCAATCCGGCCCTAACTGCTCGAGCGTTTCTTTACTTTGCCTACGCTCCTGACATCAGTGGTGACAAGGTTTGGACTGCGGTTGACGGTTACACAGGAGCCACGATTCTGGGTGCGATGATGACGGCGACGCCTGGAGCCGACATCGTTTCCGAAGCGGCGAAATTAGGCGCTGGCACAACTTGGTGGAACTGCTTTGTTGGCAACATGCATGGTTCGATGGGCGAGACCAGTGCTTTGGCCTGCTTGATCGGTGCTGCAATTCTGATTGCGTCCCGGATTGGGTCTTGGCAGATCATGTCGGGTTGTGTGATTGGGCTGGTTGCCGCGTCGGCCCTGTTTGTTGCTTTGCCGTTCAAGAACGCGGCGTTCGACATTCCGCCACAATGGCACTTAGTCATCGGTGGATTCGCCTTTGGAGCCGTTTTTATGGCAACCGACCCCGTATCGGCTGCTCAGTCCACGCTTGGAAAGTGGGTTTACGGAATTCTGATTGGTGTTGTGACTGCAGTAGTTCGCTGTATGAACGGAGCGTTTCCAGAAGGGATTATGTTGGCAATTTTGTTTGCCAACTGTGCAGCCCCGTTGATCGATTACTTTGTGGTTCAGGCGAACGTCAAACGCCGCATGGCTCGACAAGCAGAAGCAGGAGTCAACGTATGAACAAAGACAGTCTCGCCAATACGTTCTTTATTGCTCTGTCTTTATGCCTGCTCTGCTCGGCAGTCGTGTCCTTGGCCGCAGTGGGTTTGAAGCCAATTCAAGACCGCAACAAGGCTTTGGACCGCAAGAAGAATGTGCTGATTGCTGCCGGCTTGGCTAAGAAATCGGATTCTGTCGACGTTGAAAAGTTGTTCTCGAAAATGATCGACGATCGGATTATCGATTTAGATACTGGTTCAGACGTTACGGCGGAGTACGGCGAAAAAGTCGCCTCCTTCGATCCCGAGGCTGGTCTTCAGGATCCAACCAAGAGCAAGGTACTTAAGCCTGATGAGGATCCCGCCGTGCTGAAAAAGCGAGAGAATCGCGCCCATCTTTATATAGTTAAAACTTCGGAATCCGATTCGACTCCCGTCATGTATGTCTTTCCGATGAGGGGTCGCGGGCTCTGGTCGACAATGAAGGGGTTTCTGGCGGTTAATTCGGATCTTCGCACGGCAAGTGCCGTGACTTTTTATGAGGATGGCGAGACACCGGGGCTGGGTGGCGAAATCAACAGCGAAGCCTTTCAGAGTCTTTGGCCCGGAAAAGTCGTATTCGACGATAAAGGGGAGGTGGTTCTTCGCGTCTCTAAGTCAGCCAGTGGGGACCGCGAAATCGCCTCGCTTTCGGGAGCAACGATCACGTCGGTAGGCGTACAGAAGATGGTCCAATTCTGGCTGGGCTCGGACGGATTTGGCAAATACATCGAACAACTGCGGAAGGGTTCTCCGAATCCTTGACGCTACCCAACGCTGGCGGGCGACTAGCCGGTTGGCTCATTGATAAATTGGCAGTTTTTCCTGCAGGGAAATGAAATGAGTTCTGAAAAGAAGTCAATACTCTGGGATCCGTTATTCAAGAACAATCCGATCGCCCTGCAAGTCCTGGGGATTTGCTCGGCGCTCGCGGTGACCACGCGATTGGACAAAGCTCTGATCATGTCAATCGCGGTAACTCTGACGACCGCTTTTTCCAGCGCCGTGATTGCGTTAATCCGCAATCGGATTCCTGGCAGCATTCGAATTATCGTGCAGATGACGGTGATCGCCTCGATCGTGATCGTCGTCGACCAGTTGCTGAAAGCGTTCTGGTTTAGTCTTTCGAAGGAACTCTCGGTCTTCGTTGGCTTGATCATCACCAACTGCATCGTGATGGGCCGTGCCGAAGGGTTTGCGATGTCAAACAACGTCAAGGACAGTTTCATTGACGGGATCGGGAACGGTTTGGGTTATGGTGTGGTTTTGATGACGATCGGGTTTGTTAGAGAAGTTTTTGGTTCGGGAAAGCTTTTTGGATTTCCCCTTCCAATCTTGAGTGACCCAAACTACTACCAGCCAAACGGGCTGCTGCTCATTCCACCCAGCGCGTTTTTCTTAATTGGTATTTTCATTTGGGTTGTGCGTTCCGTTTATCCACAGCAGATTGAGAAGGAGTAAGGGAAATGTGGGATTACAGTTATGAACTGGTCACGCTGTTTCTCCGCGCCGTGTTCGTGGAAAACCTCGCACTGACCTTCTTTTTGGGAATGTGCACGTTTTTGGCAGTATCTAAGAACGTCAAGACAGCGCTTGGTTTGGCGATTGCGGTGGTTGTCGTTCAGGCAATTACGGTTCCAGCCAACAACCTGATGTATACGTTTTTCCTCAAACCGGGTGCGTTGAGTTGGATCAGCCCTCGATTTGAGAGCGTTGATTTGAGCTTCCTGGGGCTGATTACTTACATTGGAGTAATTGCGGCGATCGTTCAAATCTTGGAGATGGCGTTAGACAAGTACGTGCCGGCTCTCTACAACGCGCTGGGAATTTTTCTCCCGCTTATCACGGTTAACTGTGCGATTTTGGCCGGTTCGTTATTCATGGTTGAAAACAAATACAATTTCGCCCAAAGCGTAACTTATGGAATTGGCTCTGGTCTGGGTTGGGGCTTGGCAATTGTCATGCTGGCGGCCATCCGGGAGAAGTTGAAGTATGCCCATGTCCCGCCCGCCTTAAGGGGGCTTGGGATTACCTTCATCGTAGCTGGATTGATGGCTTTGGGATTCATGGCCTTTCAAGGAATTTAGTTTCCTTGTGCAGGATTACTCAAAATGGTTATTCAATTTTTAGATCGTTTCGTCGCAACTGCTCAAGTTGGCCTCACCGCGCTTGCGGCGTCGGCTGAAGACTTGGCTGCTAATAATCCGGGAACTTCGCCTGGCACCCTCGGTGCAATCATTGCCAGCGTGTTGATGTTTACCGGTGTGGTTTTGGCGCTGGTCGTCCTGATCATGGCCGCCAAAAGCGTCTTGGTCGCCAAGGGTAACGTCAAAATCATGGTCAACGACCAGAAGGAATTGACGGTCCCGATCGGTGGCAAACTGATGGGCGCCTTGGCGAACGAGGGCATTTTTGTCTCCAGCGCCTGCGGCGGCGGTGGAACGTGTGCTCAGTGCAAGGTCAAGGTTTTCGAAGGTGGCGGCGATCTACTGCCAACTGAAAAGGGGCACATCAACAAGAAGATGGCCCGCGAGGGTTATCGCCTCTCCTGCCAAGTCGCCGTGAAGGCAGACATGAAGATTGAGGTTCCGCACGAAGCTTTTGAAACCAAGAAGTGGCTCTGCACTGTCCGCTCCAACGACAACGTTGCGACGTTCATCAAGGAGCTGGTGCTCGAATTGCCGAAGGGTGAAGAAGTCGATTTCAAGGCGGGTGGCTACATTCAAATTGAAGTTCCACCGCATGTCGTCGAATACAAGAATTTCGAAGTCCAACCCAAGTTCCGCGAGGACTGGGACAAGTTCAACCTGTGGCGGTTCGTTTCCAAGGTTGATGAAACGGTCTTCCGAGCCTACTCGATGGCCAACTATCCGGGCGAAAAGGGCGTCATTATGCTCAACGTCCGAATTGCATCGCCACCCCCGAAACTTCCCGATGCTCCTCCCGGCAAGGTTTCGTCGTACATTTTCAACCTGAAGGCAGGTGATAAGGTTACGATTTCTGGGCCTTACGGCGAGTTCTTCATTAAGGATACGAACGCGGAGATGGTTTACATCGGTGGTGGTGCCGGCATGGCACCGCTCCGCAGCCATATCTTCGAGCTGTTCAAGAATCTGAAGACTGGCCGAAAGGTTACTTACTGGTACGGTGGCCGCAGTATGCGGGAACTGTTCTATGTTGAGCACTTCCGGGCGATTGAGAAGGAATTCCCCAACTTCAAGTTCAACATCGCACTCTCGGAACCGCTGCCGGAAGACAACTGGACCGGCTACAAGGGCTTCATTCACAAGGTGCTGTACGACGAGTATCTCAGCAAGCACGCTTCTCCGGAAGACATTGAGTTTTACATCTGCGGACCACCCATGATGAACGCCGCGGTGTTCAAGATGCTCGATGACTTGGGTGTCGGCAAAGAGAACATCGCTTACGACGACTTCGGCGGCTAGTTCCGAGAAGTCGTTTGGTCCGTCCCCGCGAGGGCGCACCGTCAAGATTGGATGCAGACGTTTTCGCCCCGCGGAAACGTCTGCTTTTTTTTGGCCCCGACTTTTTATCGAGTCCAGCGTCCGGTCTGATGAAATAATGAGCTGAGCTCTGTTCGGTCTTTCAATCTGGAATTCGTCTCATGCTACTCGCAAAACGCACAGCTGGATTTAACTCGCTCTCCACCGACGGACCATTTGAGCGAGATAGGGTCGGAAACCTGAGTCGTTGCCCTCGTCGGCTAGTTTGGCAAGCCGCTTGCTTGATTGCCCTTTTGATTTGTCTTCGCGGTCCGGCGGGCTTGCCGCGAGCTTATGCGCAGGAGACCCCGGCCGGGGAGCTAGTGGAGTGGGATGGCAAGACGATGGGGCCGATCACCTACAAAGTCATTGTCGTCGCTGAACCCCAGCAGGAACTTGCTGGTGTGCAGCAGCAAGTGACTGAGACGCTCGATCGAATCAACTCGCGAATGTCGACTTATCAGCCTGAGTCGGAAGTGACTCGTTTCAATCGCAGCGAGAGCACGGAATGGTTCGAAATCTCTGAAGAAACGGCGCGAGTGGTCCAGCGGGCTCAGGAATTGAGCCGCGATTCTGGTGGCGCGTTTGATATTACGGTCAAGCCGCTAGTGGAACTCTGGAACCTTGGTGCAGGCCGTGGTGATTTCAAGCTGCCGGATGAGAAGCTGATTCGCTCGGTGCGCGAGCAGATTGGATGGCAGAAGCTCGAGGTTCGACTGGACCCGCCATCGCTTCGCAAAAGTGACGCTCGAATTCAAATTGACTTATCCGCGATCGCCAAGGGCTATGCTGTCGACGCGGTGGCGGCCAACTTGGAGGCGGCTGGCTTCAAAAACTACTTTGTTGAGATTGGTGGAGAAGCTGTTGCACGGGGACGGAAGCCAGACGGTGCTACCTGGCGAGTCGGCGTGGAGCGGCCCCAAGATATCGGCCAGTCAGTGCAGCGAGTGGTTGAGCTGCAAGACCGAGCGATTGCGACATCCGGAGATTACCGCAACTTTGCGATTGTCGATGGCCAGCGTTACTCGCATGAGATCGATCCGTCGACGGGCTGGCCGATTCGGAATCAGGTCGCGAGCGCATCGATTATCGCGCCGGACTGCATGACGGCCGATGGGCTGGCTACTGCGGTGATGGTCTTGGGCCCGAAGAAGTCTGAGGACTTGTTGGAAAAGTACGGTGCCGAAGTCTATTTCCTGGAGCGTTCAGGAAAAGGCTTTTCCGAGTTGGCCAGTATGGGCTTTCCTGCTCCGCCGGCGGACGGTGCAGCGGGGCCGCTGGCAAATTTCCTGCCCGTGTTTTTGGGAACGCTGCTGCTGTTTGTGCTCGCGGTGGTTGGCCTGTTGTCGGGGGTGTTGCTGAATAACAAACCTCTCAAGGGATCCTGTGGCGGGATGAGCGCGGCGACGGGAGAGTCGAGCAGCTGCGGATTATGCGGCGGGCAGACTGCCGACTGCCAAGACACTGAGGCGAAAGCGAGCGGCTGACCGGGCTAGGAAAACTTTGCCGGGAGATCGTGTGTTTGGGGTAATGGCCCTCCAGCTTATCTCTTTTATCTGCTGAGCAGATCCCTAATAGACTGGCCTGCAACCCGTGAAAAAAAGCGAATCGGGCGAGATTAATTCAGTCTCGAAATTAGCTGGGATTATCTTTTTGACGGCTTCGAAAAAGTCTGCGTCTTAGTCTTCCGGGATTCGCTCAAGTTGCGTTTGCGGAAGAACTCACGCGCCGTTGGGATTCCGGTGAAATTTCTCGCGAGCAGGATGTCTTTATGAGCTCGACCTCAAATGCTTGGTCCGAAGTAGCTTCTGGTTACGGTTTCGCGGTAGGTAAGGCCAACACGCCGGCCGCTCGATCGACTCGCGACAGCGCGACGCGAGAAGGGCGGTTGGATTGTCGGTTCCAACCCGTAAGGCAAGTGCATAGCCAGCAGTTGCTGGGTTACCGCGCGGTGACCGACTACTGCGATAGCCACCAGCGGGCGATTCCATTCTCGCAGCTGATGGGCTGGGCGAAGTCACGCGAGTTACAGGCGATTTTTCAATCATATCGTCTACAAGAAATCCTCAGCCAATCCGGAGCAAATCTTGGCGGGGCGAGACTTTTCATCCCGGTTGAGGTCGATTTGTTCTACGCCAATAACTGGAGTTGGGGCGAGGTGACCGAACGAGCCGAACAGGCGGGGATACTCTCTGGTCAGCTCGTTTGGGAGTTGCTTGAGAGCGAGTGCCACGCGGATACGCGGATGGCGATGCGGTTTATCAATGAGGGCCGCGAGTTTTTCTCACGTTACTCGATCACGACGGGAGCGACACGGGCACCTGATTGGGAATTGCTGCGGTTGCTGCGACCTGATTTCCTACAATTGCCGGAGCAAATGATTAACGGTTGCACTGCGAGCAGTTACCGTCGCGACTGGGTTGCGGGGGCAATTCGGCTTGCGGCAGAGCAGGGAATCAAGGTGCTTGCCTGTGGTGTGCATGCCAAAGCCGATTGGGATTGGCTGGTTGAACAAGGTGTAGGCGGTGGTTTCGGCAGTTGGTTGGGAAGCCCGGGAGCGTTACCTCAGCGGCGCCAACCGTTGGTTTAGCGCACCTGCTGGGTTAGCAAGTAAATCTGCCAAACCACGTTGGCTAATCCGAAGGGGATCAGCCAATAGGCGAACCAATGAAGTTTGCCGTTGTTCAGAATGCGGACAAGTAAATTCAAGGCGACAAGTCCGACAAGAAATGAGATCACGGCGCCGATGATTGCGTCGCTGATTGCACACTTGACACCGCCTTCTTGATAGATGTCGATGCCCTCGAGAAGCGTTGCTCCGGCGATAGCGGGGACGGCGAGAAGGAACGAGAAGGTGGCTGCGGATTGCCGCTGGAGTCCGAGTAAGCAACCAGTCAGAATGGTCGTACCGCTGCGGCTGATCCCCGGCAGCAAGGCAAAAATCTGGGCGATGCCGATTCCCACAGCGATCTTCATCGGCATTTTGCGGTAGTCGATTTCGCCGCCTTTGATTCGCTCCATCGTCAGCAGCAGCAAGCCCATGACGGCGAGCATGAAACCACCGAGCAGTGGATTTTCGATGACCGTCGGGAATTTCTTTTTGATGATCACACCGACGATAGCAACCGGAATCGTACCGGCAATCAGCAGCGGAATGACTCGGCGGTCCGCGAACAATAGCTGAATTAATTGACGCCAGTAGAAGACGATGATGGAGAGCAGCGTACCGAAATGCAAAATGAGATTGATCTCAGTTTTGTCTTTGATCCCCGGGAGAAAGCTTTCCACAGCGACCAAGTGCCCGTCGGAGCTAATCGGAAGGAATTCCGAGATCCCTTGAACCACGGCAAGGATGCAAACTTGAACGGTTTCAGAGGTGAGAAAGTTTGACATCGATTTATTGGTGGGAACTGTGGGGAGTTGGCCGGTTGACCCGGCCGGAGGAACTGGCTGGACTTCTTAGGCCGAGCGGTAAAGGCGGAGAGTCAACGTGCAGGGTTGCCTCAATTGGGACCTGTAAGGGATCAGTTTAGCTGCTCGGCCCGATCCGAGTCGCATAACTCGAATGAGCAGTGACTTCTTTTGCGTCCACTGGCCTTGGGATGCCCTAAAATCTAAGATAAACGGCAAAATCCGGCTATGGCTGCGCGTCTGAATTCGGCTGGATTAAAGGCTATTTGCTGGAGAGATTCCCATGATTGCTGCTGGTCCCCGAACGATGTTCGAGAAGATTTGGGAACAGCATCTCGTTCATCAAACGTCGCCCACACAGAGTTTGCTTTACATCGACCTGCACCTGGTACACGAGGTGACCAGTCCGCAAGCTTTTGAAGGGTTGCGATTGGCGGGGCGTCCCGTTCGCCGCCCGGAATTGACGGTGGCGACGCAAGACCACAATGTCCCGACAACGAATCGCAACTTGCCGATCGCTGATCCGATCTCGCGGCAGCAGGTTGAGACTCTCCGCGTGAATTGTCGCGAGTTTGGAATTCGGCTTTATGACTTGGACAGCATCAACCAAGGAATCGTCCATGTGATTGGTCCCGAGTTGGGACTGACACAACCTGGCATGACGATCGTCTGCGGCGATTCGCACACCGCGACGCATGGTGCGTTTGGAGCACTTGCGTTTGGAATTGGAACGAGCGAGGTGGAGCACGTACTCGCGACTCAGACCTTGCTGCAAAGCCGACCGAAGACCTGCGAGTTGAGATTCAATGGGCGTTTGCCGCGAGGAACCACCTCGAAGGATCTGGTTCTCTATCTGATTGGCGAAATTTCGACCGCCGGCGGGACGGGGTTCGTGTTGGAATACACGGGCGAAGCGATCCGCGAGCTTTCGATGGAGCACCGGATGACGATTTGCAACATGTCGATCGAGGCGGGAGCCCGTGCTGGCATGATCGCTCCGGACGAGAAGACATTCGCCTATTTGAAGGGGCGGGAATTTGCACCGCGAGATTTTGATGCGGCGGTTGCCAAGTGGCGGTTGCTGCCGACTGATCCCGGAGCCAAGTATGACCGAGTCGAGATTTATGATGCCGCGAATATCGCTCCGCAAGTGACTTGGGGCACGAACCCAGGCCAAGTGGTACGTGTAGACGGCAAAGTCCCCTCTCCGGGCGACTTCAGTGATCCCGTTGATCGCAAGTCGGCCGAGAACGCTTTGCTGTACATGGGTTTACAGGCGGGGACGCGGATCACCGACATTCCTGTCGACCGGGTGTTTATCGGGTCTTGTACTAACTCGCGGATCGAGGATCTGCGCGAGGCGGCTGCGGTTGTCCGCGGGCGCCGCGTCGACAGCCGCGTTCAAGCGATGGTCGTACCGGGCAGCGGTGTAGTCAAGCAACAAGCTGAGCAGGAAGGGCTCGATCGAGTCTTCCGCGAAGCTGGCTTTGACTGGCGCGAAGCAGGCTGCAGCATGTGCCTGGGGATGAATCCTGACCAACTAGCTCCGGGCGAGCGTTGTGCCTCGACGAGCAACCGAAATTTTGAAGGGCGGCAAGGGAAGGGCGGTCGAACGCACCTCGTTTCCCCGACGATGGCCGCCGCAGCCGCCATCGCAGGCAAGTTTGTTGATATTCGCGATTGGAAATTTGTTGATTAAGAGGCAAGCAATGCAGCCGTTCACCGTACATACAGGCCTGGTCGCGACGATGGATCGCTCCAATGTCGACACAGACCAGATCATCCCGAAGCAGTTTCTCAAGCGAATCGAACGGACGGGCTTCGGCCAGTACCTGTTTTTTGATTGGCGTTTTCAGCCGGATGGGAGCGACAATCCCGAGTTCGAGTTGAATCGCGCGGCGTTTAAGGGGGCCTCGATCTTGGTGGCTCGCCAAAACTTTGGAAATGGCTCCAGCCGCGAGCACGCGGTCTGGGCACTCGCCGACTTTGGTTTTCGAGCGGTGATTGCGAGTTCATTCGCCGATATTTTCTTTAACAACTGCTTTAAAAATGGCTGTCTTCCGATCACGCTGACTGCTGAGGAGGTCGACTACGTTCACCGTCAAGTCGCAGCGCATCCAGGATATCAGCTGACGATTGATTTGCGCGATGAGCGGGTCAGCGACAGTAGCGGCTGGAGCGCCAAATTCTCAATCGACGATTTTCGTCGGATGTGTCTGCTTGAGGGCCTCGACGACATTGGGCTGACGCTGCAGCAAGCCGACAAGATTGCCGCGTATGAGGCGGCGCGAGGAATGAGCCCTGTTGGGCAGTAGCGTGCGGTGAGCCGCGGCTGCGTGATCGTAAATTTACGTGCGTGGGACGATTGCGGATTGACTCGGAAGCATAGAGCGACTGCCGCCCTAGCGAGGGACCTTCGCCACACGCTTGGGATTTTTCAAAGTCAGGCGATATTTAGCTGCTGACCTCCTCATCCCCCGGCCGCCTCTCCCCCAAGGGGGCGAGGGGGAGAAAGAGTTTTTTGCGAGTGAGAGACTGCGAGTAAGAGACTGCGAGTGAGAAAGCAGGCGAAAGGAAAATTACTTGCGCGGCAGTAGTTCCAGAATCACCTGGGACATTGCTTGAATTCCGGTTGGCAGAGCTCGCTCGACATCGGGAGCGAAGCCTGCGGTGTGCAGCGACGGCGGCGCGATTTGTTGGTCGCGGTAGTACTCCAGCTTTCGCGGTTCAACGACGCCGAGTTCAAACATTACAGAGGGAATTCCTTGACGGCCGAATTGGCTGAAGTCTTCCCCGATCATCGCCGGCTCGATCGTCGCGACTTGTTTCTCTCCGAGCGTCCTTTCGAGAATTCCCCGAACTTTGCCGGTCAGTTCCGGATCGTTGAAAAGGGACGGCGTTCCCTCTGAAATTTTGATCTGCGGATCAGGTGCACCCGAACTAGCCGCCGCCGCGTTCGCTTTGCGCCGGATCGCTTCTAGGGTCTTCTGTCGAACGGCGTCGCTAAAACTCCTTACGGTGATCTGTAAGCGGCAGGTATCTGGGATGATGTTGTGCTTTGTGCCAGCGTGAATCGAACCAACGGTGACGACTACGGGGTCGATCGGCTTAATCTCGCGCGAGTCGATTGTCTGCAGGTCTAAAACCAGTCGAGCCGCGATCACGATTGGGTCGATTGTGTTTTGGGGAATCGCTCCGTGCCCCCCTTTGCCGGTAATTTCAATATCGATGCTGTCGACATTGGCCATGGTGTAGCCCGAGAGAATGCCGACTTGTTGGCTGGAAAGATTAGGACTGACGTGGATCGCGAGCGCATAGTCGGGCTTACCGAACCGTTCGAGCAAGCGATCGTCGAGCATCGCTTTGGCTCCGGCGCCTCGTTCTTCGGCGGGTTGTCCAATGAAGAGAATCGTTCCTTGCCAATGCTCTTTGTTGGCCCCAAGGAATCCGGCAACGCCCAGCAGGTTCGTCATATGAACGTCGTGTCCACAGGCATGCATCACGCCTACTGTGCTACCGTCTTGTTCAGTCATTGTTTTAATTGAGGCATAGGGCAGCCCAGTCTGCTCGGTAACGGGGAGAGCATCCAGGTCGGTCCGAACGAGAACCTTGGGGCCGTCGCCATTTTTCATGACGCCAACAACGCCGAACCCACCGAGATTTTCCGTGACTTCACATCCTGCTTCGCGCAGTCGCGCGGCAAAGTAGGTCGCTGTCTCTTTCTCCTGAAAACTCAGTTCCGGATTCTTATGAAGATGAACGTAAATCTCCAGCAATCGATTGAGTTCGGATTTGGACCACGCCTGGGCATCTTGTGCGACGAGGGGGGTGTTGAAAGTCAGCAGCATACCGCAGCCGAGTGAGGCGCAGAGAATCGATTTAAGAAAACTTGGAATCGCGTGGAATGACGAAAGGGGCATGAGCATTAACCCATATCGGAAAGGAAGACTGAAACGAAACTCAAAGCTGTGGAACGCATTGAGTGGTCATCAAGGCAAACATACTCACAAGTTTTAGTCCAAATTCATCGGGAGGATGTCTTGAGGAAATCGTCCTTTGAGATCGGCTTGGCGAAACCAATCCATGATGGCTGCGGGAACTTCGGGGGGCGGGACCGAAAATGCGGCTTGGAATTCCTTGAGCCTCGCGGGATGCTGGGTCATGATACGCAGGTTGCGAATCGCGGCGCGGGTGAGGCACTCGTCGATTGGCACGTCGGCCATCAATCGCAAGTATTTTTCGTTTGTTCCGATTGCGACTTTGCCAACATTCAGCACGCGGTCACCAGGAACGATTTCACGCCAAGTAAAGTGCGGAAGTTGCTGAGCGGTTTTAGCAGCCTGAATGATTCGCTCGGGTGTGAGCGACTCCAGCTTTTCAAAGCTCGCCATGACAAAGTAGGTTTTTTGGAATTCGCTGATCAGATAGTCGGTCGTCGCGAGCCGCAGCAAATCGGCATCACGAGCCGGATCGATCAGGACTCGGTTCGATTCGGTTGAGTCGATACTGTATATCGTCTCTCCTGGCGATGAGAGGATGCCAGCGCCGAAATCGCGGACTTCGCCATCCTGCATGACGAGTCCAAATTCGACGGTGAACCAATAGATCCGCCCGGCATACAGTAACAGTTCGTCCGCCCAGTGTTCGATCGTCTGAACTTGTTCGGGAGTTTTGGCGAGTTTGATTCGCTCGTCGCGCTCGGCGTAGATCAAATCTCGAGCCAGCCCGTGGTTTCGCATGACATGGGCGACCGCTGGGATGGTGAAAGTCGCCACGTGTCCGGCGACGTCGTGGCCGATGTCGGGCTCTTGCAAGTAATCTTGCTCGAGCGGCCGCATGAAAGTAGTGACTGGGAAGAATCGTCGGCTGTGGCAAGTGAAAAACAATTCGGCCGGGATAATCATGTTGACGGTCGAGAGTTGCCATCCAGTCTGCTGATAAATCCGCGCATTCAACAGGTAGTAATCAGGGATAACGCTGCCACCGATTTGGAATGTCTTTTCGCCCTCGAGATATTCACGGCAAGCGTACCGCACTTTGGTTTTCTGCTGGTCGGAAACCAGGCAGGCCCAGCTGAGGTGTTCTTCGACCGAGTATCGCTCGTAGTGTTGGAAGTTAGCGTACTCGCCGAGGTCGACGGTTTGCTCAGAAAGCGATCCCACGCCGAAGGGTTGTCCCGAGGCGGCTAAATTGTGATAGCATCGCGCGATGGTCTCAGGAATTGGATAGGGTACATTTCGGTCTGCCAGCACAGTCTGGAGTTGCTGCAAACGAGACTCGAGCGGGGCGGGCTGACAATCCTTCAAGTCGATTCCATGCCGTTCAGCGATCCGCTCCAGGTGCTTCTCTCCCAGCGACATGGTGATTGGCTCCGTATTAGCAATGAGGTGGGACGAAACGAGTATGCAGGAATTGGCATTCCTTCAGCATTATGCCAAGTTCCTGCTCACGCGTGCCAGTCTCCGACCAGGGACTACCCTGACTTTGGACTCTGCAACGGGGAATCGAGCCCTGAATCCGCTCTAGTGGCCCGGAGCAAATCCAATTTCGGCCGTTTAGGCAAGGTCGCGGTCTTCGAAGAGGACCAAGGCGAGGAGCAGAGCAAGCGAACCGTAGAGCAGGGTGTAGATGAACGACCAGCCCAAGTACAAGAGCGGTACCGCCTTGTCAGTGTTGATCGCCGTTTGAGCGTCAAAGTGGTCTAGGACCGGGAAAATAATGGCGATCAACTGCCCGAAAAACACAACCGGGGCGAAAGCCTCAACCAGTTGATTCGACTGAACCAATTGAGGAGTGAGGTGACCGAGGATGTAGATTGCAAAGCAGATCATCAGGTTAGCGAGGATGCCGAAGCGGGTCGAAATCGCAACGCTGATAGCCACGAAGACAACGACTTCGAGGAAAGCGAGCAGCATGACTGGCATGATGCTCGTGACCGCAGCAAAGCAATTGGTCCAGTCAATGTCTGGCAGAGTCGATTCTCTGGCGTCGTAGAGTGGCTTGTAAGCGACCCAGAAGAGGAACCAGAATCCAAGCAACACAAAGAGCCAAGTCATCGCGGCGGAAATTCCGAAGAACTTCCCTAAAATGAATTGGCGACGGCCGACCGGTTTGCTTAACACTGTCAAAGCGGTCCGGCCTTCGATTTCCTCGGCGACAGACTTACTGGCTGCCCAGATGGCGGCGAAAATCGCCAAAACTCGGATCAGGGTCATGCCCGAATCTTTGTACATCTTGATGTCTTCGCCGAACGTGTTGTACGGGAAATAAATCGACAACAGGATGAAGCCAAGCCCGATCACCAGAACCAGGATAAATAGCGGTTGCCCGATTTCGGTCTTGAACGTTGCCAAGGCAATTGCGGAGACCTTGGGCGAAAGGGCCGAGAGGCACATGAAGGCGATAAAGAAAATAGCCACACCCGCAGCAATCAACGGCACAGCATACATTTCCCGATAAACCGGCGAAACGAGCCAGGCAATCGTCACGTTTGCTGGATTGGTGCCGCGATTGAAAATATAGACCGATTCGACTTCGTCGTCTGGCAATCGGCCATCCATACGGAATCGAGTCCCGGTTTCGGCACTGGTTGACTGGACTTGGAAAATTGCGTCCGAATTCAGGCCACTAGTCATCGGCCGGAAGGCCAAGTCGATTTGTTGATTCGACTTGATCACCATGTCCCGAGTTTCTCGCCCGTTGAGCAGGATCGGCAACTGTTCGCCTGGGCTGCCCGGTGCTGATGGAGCGACTTCGTAGGTGCGTTCTTGCCAATTTACCGTTGGAATTCGTGCCAACGAATTGAGCAAACCCTTTGGGTCTTCAACGATTTGAAACAGACCGACGTTCGAGAAAATATTCAGTAACAAACCGAGGGCCGTAAAGCCGAGCATGCCCAAGCAAAAAATACTGAGGTATCGGAGCAGGCCTTCGCTGAGTAGCTCTCGCATCTCGTCGATGCGAGCTCGGGCGCCAAGAACCCAAATTGCGAATCCAACTAAAGCCGCAAAGGCGGCAAGAAAAATCATCTCGACGGGTTGTTGATTGACGTACTCCGAGAGCGAGACGCCGCTCTGCCAAACTGGAATGCCGATGGCAGCCGCCAACAGCAAAACCGTGGTCACGGCACCGGCAATCCAAAAGGAATTCGATTTGACGCCGATTTGATTCAGCCCCGGAATCATCGAAATCAGATAGACCAAGCCGACGAACAGCATGGCCACCAAGAAGCCGAGCGAAATCCCCAGCGCCACGATCCAAACCGGGGTAAACCAATTGATGACAATATCGGCTTGTCCCAACATCAGAAAAGCGGAGTCGAGCATGTTATTGGCTGAGAGTTGAGGGTGATTTTCGCAAGCCGCCGGTTCGTAAGGCTTCCTAGCAATCGTCCATCTCGAAAGATGGAAGATAGATTCAAACGGAGTGGCGCCGTAGTAGTAATTCGGGCTGACCTTGTATTTGAATTACGCACATTATGAGCGGTCGGTTCTCCCCGGCAAAGGGGCGGATTGCCCGAAGAGCGGGCATTTTCAGCGATGTTCGGCTTGAGGAGAAAGACGGCATAGCCCGCCCCAGCTTAACAGCGAACCGGGCAACGGGAACTTGACCAGCAAACCACCCGGTCCGGAACGTTCTGAAACTCGCGAGTTGCCTATTTGGGCCGCCCCTCAGATTAGCGGGATTCTAGCCGTAAAGAATCTCACCCGCAGGCTTGGTGGCATTCTCGAGGCGGAAGGAGCCCAGTCCGCAGCGCTGGGCAAAGAGTAATGCCAAGTAATAGGGGTTCAAGAAAAGATAACGCTTCCAAAGCCTCGCCGGTTCAGCCGCCAAGCGAAACAGCCACTCCAGCCCGCTGCGTTGCATCCAAGGTGGGGCTTGAGGGAGCAAGCCGGCGTGAAAATTAAACGCTGCTCCCACCGCCAAGACAGGCATCCGCAGCTCATCCTTAAACTCGTAGGCCCAAACCTCCTGCCGTGGACAACCCAAGCCGACCATCAGGATGCGGCAACCACTGGCTCGAATCGTCTCGATCAGTTCCGCTTTTTCGGCCGTTTGTAGACAGCGGAAGCGAGAGGGAATGGCACAGCTGATTTTCAGCCAGGGAATTTTCTTGAGGAGCTTGGCGGTCAGCGCGTCGAGCAGTTCCGGCTTCCCACCAAAAAGTCCGATCGGCAGACCCTGCTCAGCCGCCGCGGCACACGTGCGCAGCATCAATTCAGGGCCATAGACACGTTCCCTCAATCCAAGACCGTAAAGAAGGTTGAGGCCCCACCGGACCGGCTGCCCATCGGGGACGATTAAGTCTAAGCGATTGAGGCGATAGCGATGCTCCTCGTCCATTACCCCAGTCATTACGCCATGCACCGCAAGGGCCGAGACGCCGTAGGGCTGGTTGGCTTCAGCCGCAGTGAGGATTCGGGAAACTGCGGCCGAGTAATCAACCGCATCAATTCCCACACCCAGCAAATTAAACTTGCCGTGGTCGATCATGAGCGGGTCAAAACTCCCGGTTCTCGCTCAACGGTGGCGGCATGGATCTCCCGCAAAATGGCCGGAATGTCGTACGTCAGCTTCCAGTTGGGGTAATGAGCCCGAAATTTCGAGAGGTCGCTGACATACCAGATATGGTCGCCAACTCGATTCTCTTCGACATATTCGTGGACCAGTTCCCGCCCAGCTATTTCCTGACAAATCTGAATTGCTTCAAGCATCGAGCAGTGGCTGAATCGGCCGCCCCCGATGTTGTAGACCTCGCCGACTCGCGGGGCTTGGAAAAATTCTTCGAAAGCTCGAATCAAGTCGAAACTGTGAATGTTGTCGCGAACCTGTTTGCCTCGATAGCCAAAGACGCGATAGGGGCGACCGATGACAGTGCACTTCATCAAGTAAGCGAGAAATCCGTGCAGTTGCGTTCCCGAGTGATTGGGGCCTGTCAAACAGCCGCCCCGAAATACGCCCGTCCGCAGTCCGAAGTAGCGGCCATACTCTTGTACCATGACATCTGCCGCGACTTTGCTCGCTCCAAACAAACTGTGAAGTGTCTGGTCGATTGATAACGCTTCAGGAATTCCTGCTTGCCAAGGATGGTCGGCAGCAAGTTCCCAGCGGTTCGGAAGTTCAACCAGCGGCAGGCGATTCGGTGCATCGCCGTAAACTTTGTTGGTCGAAGTAAAAATGAAGACCGCGTCAGGGGCATGAAGGCGGGTTGCCTCGAGCAGGTTGAGCGTGCCGTTCGCGTTGATAGTGAAGTCGGCCTGGGGGTCTCGAGCAGCCCAGTCGTGTGAGGGCTGAGCCGCGGCGTGGATGACCAACTCAATCGCTGAACCGTATCGCTCGAACAAAGCTGCGATGCCGCCACTGTCGCGAATATCGAGCGAATGATGTTCATAAGCCGAACCGAGCGTTTGCTGAAGGTCAGCCGATAACCATCGAGTCGAAGCCTCGGGCCCGAACAGCTCGGCCCGCGTGTCGTTGTCGATGCCAACTACTTGCATCCCTTTGGCCGCGAAATATTTGGCTGCTTCCGAGCCAATCAGCCCGGCTGAGCCTGTGATTACAGCGACTGACATCGACTTGTCCGAAAAGAGGGCGGAAGGTGGGAGTTAAGTGGAGATGCTGCGTCCTGATTTGCCGGTCTTCAGGCCGAGCAAATCTGTGCCGCAGAACATCCCAACTTCAGTGTGCGTAGACCGTTCTAAAGCATGCGTGCGCGGAGGTAAGAACCTCAATCTCGCACTGGGGGAAGTCGGTCAAACGACACAATTTCCCCGTTGATTCAACTCTAATTCCGCTCCCTATTGGGTCAACGCGTAATCCACTCGTCGCCAGAACAGAAAGAGTTGCAAGCGGATGGTAAATCCGATTAGACGGTCAAAAGCAGCGAGCGGAATCGACACAGCCGACCGGGCATGCCGCATAAGGTTAGAAATCAGACTCAGTTTTCGACTACTCAGCCGAGAACTTGTGCACCGTCTTGTGGAAGTACTGCTCACCTGGCTTAAGAATGGTGTTTGGCCATTCAGGGCGATTAGGCGAGTCGGGGAAGTGCTGGGTTTCCAAGCAGAACCCGCTGTACTGGGCATAGTTCCCGCTGATGTCCGTGCCATCCAAGAAGTTGCCGGAGTAGAACTGGACGCCGGGTTCCGTCGTGTGGATTTCCATCTTCCGGCCAGATTGCGGGTCGCGAACCGTTGCAGCTGGACGAAGTCGCCCCGCCTCGCCATCAACGACGTAGCAATGGTCGTAGCCGATGGGGGTCCCCCCCACATCGTTCAACCGCTTGCCGATTGCAGTAAAGTCGGAGAAGTCGAATGGCGTCCCGCTGACGGCAGTCATTTCCCCGGTCGGAATGGCAGTCGCGTCAACTGGGAGGTATCGGCCTGAATTGAGTTTCAGTTCGTGTTCGCGGATCGTCCCCGATCCAGCAAGGTTCCAGTAGTTGTGATTGGTCAGGTTGACAGGAGTTGCTTTGTCCGTGGTAGCTCGGAATTCAATGATGAATTCGTTCTTGTCGGTCAGGGTGTAGGTGACTTTGGCACTAACGTTCCCCGGGTACCCTTCTTCCCCGTCCTTGCTTTCGTACTTGAAAGTGACCCCGACGGCCCCAGTCGCTTCGAACGGTTCGGCTTTCCACATCACCTTGTCAAAGCCCTTGGTTCCGCCGTGGAGGTGGTTGGGGGCGTTGTTGGTGGCGAGAGTGTATTCCTTGCCGTCCAGCGAGAACTTGCCTTTGGCGATTCGGTTGCAGTAACGGCCAACCGAGCAGTTGAAATACATCGTGCAGGCTTCAAAACCTGCGATATCGGGGCAAGTCAGCAGCACATTGCCGAGCTTTCCCTGCCGGTCGGGTACTTCCAGAGCGACCACGGTTGCACCGTAGTCGATCAGCTTCATCGTGCTGCCACCGGCGTTGCGGCAGGTGTAGAGAGTTACCTCAGCTCCAGCTTTGGTCTTTCCGTAACTTGAAGATTCCACATTTGCGACGTTCGAGGTCATGCCACTTGTGTCCAGCAGGCCATTGATTGCGGTAGCGGGAGGTTCCTTGACCGCCGTGATAAAGAGGCAGCCAATTGCGAACGAGATCGCTAAAAACATGGTCTTCATTGTTTTGCTTCTCTCCGAGAGGAAGAGCTTCCCGACAAAGTTCCCCGCTCGCTGCGGGTGTGGAAGCTGCAAAGCGAAGGGAGCAGTATACCCCAGCAGTTATGAAGCAGCTACCACTCTGACGAGGGCAGGTAGTTTCTTTGGGGGAGTTTATTTATTGGCCAAAGCGGGTCAAAGGGCTATTAAGCCCCTTTCGAGAGACCGATTTGGGCCGTTTGCCGTCCAATCGCCCGTTTTCAATCTGGTTCCGCCAGCTAATTTAAGCTCAGTACGCCCTACTCAGAGCGTCGGGGCGTTCCACCCAAGTAAAAACGGGGAGCCGGGATGGCTGGGTTTTTGAGCTCCGGCGTTCAAATAAAAAAGCCACTCGAACCGCCTGTTAGGGCGACTCGGTGGCTTCGAAGAAGTTGAACGATTTGTGCCGCGTGCCTCGGGAAGGGTCGCGGCTCGAAAATTTAGCGACCCCCGCGGAACGCGCCGCTCGCGTTACCCCCGAAGGAGCTACCGCTATTGGCGGGAGATGCTGGACTCTGTGCCGGAGCAGGTTGGGAAGAGGTCTGGTCGCCGTAGAATCGCGTGGTGCCTTCCGACATTTCGCGAGTCTCTTCGTTTTCGCCAGTCAGTTGAGCCCGGAAGATGTGCGTCCCGGGAGCAGCGGCCTTGGCTTGTACCTTCACGACAACCTCCTCACCGGCAGCAATCTTCTCAATAGCCTTGAAGATGACTTGGCCGGCACCGAGTTGGAATTGATGGCCCGAGGCATTGGTCGGCTCAATTCCATCCGAAAAGTTCATGACCAGGTTCAGGTTGTTCGCTGCGCGGCTGCCACGGTTGCGAACGTGAATGGTGTACTCAATTTCCTCGCCCGTTGGCTGTGGACCCTTGGGCTCGTCAATCGAGAGCACAACGTCTTCGAGGGTTTCGATAACCGTCGCGACTTGACCAACCGAAGCGATGTCGCCGGCCGCACGAGCACCCAACTCGAACTGCACCTTGCCATCACCATCCAGTTGCAAAGCGACACGGTAGTTGCGGAAATCACCCGAATCGAGTGTGCCGAGGCTCCAGCGAAGGCCGCTGTCGATATTGTCCACCGCTTCGATTCCCTCGACGTATTTCACGCCGGTGGGGAGGGCGAGAGCCGCCACAACATCGCGTGCGGATGCATCGCCAGTGTTGCGGATTTCAATTTCGTATACACCAACGGTTCCAGCGTACTTGGCTGGCGGACCCTTGATTGTGGTGGTCAGGGCTGCACGGCGAACGAGAATCTGCTTGGCAGATGAGGTCTGGAGATTGCCCGCTGCCGTGGCAGTGGTCGCCAAATCGAGAGCCCCGGCGGTTCGAGCCAGCAGCTCGACGCGGAAGTTCTTCTCCTCGTTCGGGCCGATGTCGCCGAGAGTCGCTCGCTCACCGCCCAAAGCCTCGGGCAGCATCACGCTGACACCTTCCGCACGGCCGGTACCCGGATTGCGGACAGTGACTTGGTAGATTGCGGTTTCGCCGTAAAGCACTTCGCTTGGACCGACGATTTTCATCTCCAGTCGAGGTTCAGTCACATCGACTTGAGCCATCCCGTTGCGGGGCTGCTGAATCAACTCGACCTGCAAGTCAAATCGTTCGGCTTTCGTTGGAACGACATCGACTGTAATGGTTTGGGTTGAATTGCCGCTGAGCCGGTCAATGTTCCAGAGCACGCGGCTCGATTTTTGGTCTTCGCCCGATTCCTTGCGGCCGGTGGTGGCATTGATGCCCTCCAGGCGAACCCAAGTCGGCATACTGATTGAGACGGTAACTCGTTCAGCATCTACGTTGCTATTATTGCGAGCGACGATTTTGAATTGAGACTTCTTGTTGATCCCGATGCTCTGAGGTCCAAATGTTTCGACTTGGACGGCGGGGCTGGTCAGGCTGAAGCGGTTGTCGGCTGGTGGTGCGGTCGATGCGGTCAGAGCCGAACCAACGCCGTTGTTCTCTGACTTGCCGGCGAGGAAGCCGGTGGGAGCCACACCGCGAGCAGCACCTGCGACCGGAGCACTTGAGATGTCGGCGGGGACGACTAAGCCACCAGTTGGCTCGACAGGCTTGGCGCCGTTCGTCGCTGCCGAAGCTGGTGGAACCGAATTCGTTACCGGTTCCTTGCTGGCAACTCGCTCTTGAGGCTTAATCGCATTGCCGGCAGCATTGAGATTGGGACCCGATCCGGCTGGTGGAAGTTCTGCTTGTGGCAATGTGAACTTCGGAGGACCAGGCATTGCGGCTGGCATCTGCAAAGGCGAATTCATGGCCGGTCCAGGACCGGTCGGAACGCCAGTCGGCAGCGGCGGTTGACCCGCATTCTTTGGAAAGGGAGAGTACGGAGCTTGTGGATTTTGGTTTCCACCGCCGCTCGGTTCTTGAAAAGCGGTTGGCTGGACAGCCTGGTCGAAGCGGGGTGGCTGGAAGGCAGCTCCCGTTCGCTGGCGGGCGGATGGGTTGCGACTGGTGTTCGCCGAAGCATTCCGGTCAGAAGGCGGCGTGAACATCTGCTGCCGTTGGTTCGGCACATGTACGTTCGGCGGACCAAACGCTGCGGGCGATGTTGTTCGCGAGGGGGGAGTCGGTTGCTGGCCAAAACCATTGGCGGTGAAACCGGAGACAAATACAACCGCCGCAGCAGCCGCAAGCAAGGCAGGACGAGTCGCTAGCATGAATCGATACCTCATGGAGGAGACAACTTCTTCCTCGTCTGTATCGACTTTGACGATTGGGCAAGATTAAACTTTCTTACCGATTAGGAAAAATTTTCCAGTCACAGCCGCCTCGGCTTCGATGCTAGCGGGCTAAGATGCTGGCATATCGGCTCAGACTTGAGCATTTAACTGTTTGTTCTCTTTTCAGTTATTCCTCTCCTCGCAGAGCCCAACATGTTTGAACTCGAAGGAGAGAATCGGGACACTCGAGACGAGAAGGAGACCGAGAAATTTTTCAGGTGGCCGCCTGTCTTGTTTTCGAACTTTTTGACTGCTGTCGCAATTGGTTTGTGGCTCTTTGGGGAGGGACTTTGGTCAGAGTGGATGCTGCTGATCAACAGCGTGTTACTTGGTTGGATGCTGGCTTGGGGACCGGGCCAGCTTTGGCAGCGACTGCTGATGACTGCGGCCCTCGCATCCGAATCGCTTTTTGCGTTGGCTGTCGGAGCAAACTCTCTCGGAGCTGACTTGGAGTGGCTCTACCCTTTCACGAGAGCACCGGCGACTTTGATTTCAGCATTGGTGCTTGGAAAAGTATTTTCAGTTGCCGGTCGGTTGCTTGGTTTTCGCCCAATTTGGGGCGGCAATGCGAATGCGCAGGATAATCGCTGGGGTATTGCGGAGTGGTTGACCATGACCGCTTTATTGGCGTTTTCACTGGCCTGCTTGAATTACGTGGTTGAGACCGTCGTCGAGAAAAAATTACCCGTTTGGCAATTCATGCAAGTTCCAGACCGAGGCTATGAATGGTACGAATGCTGGTTGCTGTTGTTGCCGCAAGTCTTTTTTTTCGCAATCTTCGGTTTCTTGCTGACCTTATTTATCTACCTGCCCGTGACCTCTTTTTTGGTGCGCGGCGCGTTGGATGGACTGCCAGTCAGGTCTCGGCTCTGGCAATTAGCCAATTACACGGCGGGCTGGTGCATTCCGTTCTTTTTGTGGATCACAATTTCGACAAGCGTGGTGCCAGCGATTGAAATCACTGCGATGGTTTTCGCGATGGTATTCGCCCTCGCATTTTTTATCGAGAGCTTTCGTGATCTGACTTGGAAATCGACGCGTGTTAGCTCCTGACGCGCAGGGCGATTGAGTGACGCAGGCGACCGATGGGACTCATGGGACTCATGGGACTCATGGGACTCATGGGACTCATGGGAATGCGGAACACTGTCCGATTCTGGCGAGGCACGGGGCCATTCCTCATTCCCAATTCCCAACACGCTCGCACTAGGCGACGAGTTCGGCGCGTTTCGACTGGATCAATTTCAGCAACTGATGCTGGGGCGTGGCGAATTTCTCGATCCCTTGTTCCATCAAGGTTCGCTCCAGCAATTGGAAATCGACGAGCCGATCGATCTCTTCGAGTACCGCTGCGGGCGGGAATTGGTCTACTTGGCGGGAGAACGATTCCGAACTTCCCGCAACCGCAGCATTCGTTGCTGGTGGGTTGGTTTGGATGTCGCTGCCGGCGAGTGCCGCCACATATTTCCAAGGCAGATCGCGCGGGTCTTTCGTCCCGGTGCTGGCGAAGATGATTTCCTGGGCCAGCGGAAGTTGCTTGCCAGCCCAGAAGTCAGTGTTGTCTCGCCACAACCGCTGGGCGTTGACGATTCCGACGATGCCTTGAGCCGCCGGCGAGAGCGCCGAGACTTGCTGCAGCGTGTAGACGTCGATTCGCGAAACGAAAATGCTGTACACACTCTTGTAAGAACTGCGGCGCGGATTTCGCTGAACCCCCCGCCAAACGGCTTCGCAAGCCGCGCGATGCTGGCGGGCGCTGAAAATCAGCGTCACATTCAGTGGCACGCCCGCGGCCGCCAATTCCTCCAGCGAATCGAGTCCAGCCGGCGTAGCAGGGACCTTGATCATGCGGTTGGGATGGCCTTCGGACCACTGCTTGCCCGAAGCGACATATTCGGCAACGCGGTCTGCGTGCGGCATATCCAATTGAGGATCTTCGAGCAGCGGGTCGAGCTCGAAGCTCACATAGCCGTCATTCCCTCCGGTTCGCTGCCAAACGGGGAGAAAGACCTGTTCGGCTGATGAGACCAACTCATCGGTCATTCTCCAAGCGACTTCAGAATCAGAGAGCCCTTCGGCGGAGAGTTCGCGCAGCCGGTCATCGAAGCGTCCCGACTTGAGCAGGTCGGCGATGATGATCGGATTGGAGGTCGCCCCGGTTGCACCCAAGGCAAAGTTTTCTTCCACCAGCTTGGGGTCGATGCTGTCGAGCCACAACTTGGTGCCGCACTCAATCAAGGACTTTAGCGCTCGCGACATGGAAAACCGCTCCGTGAAATAAAAAAGCGGGCCTCAAGGGACCCGCTTGTGTTGTGTTCAACCCAAGAAAACGACTGGTCCGCGAAGCTCACAGTCTAGCGAACACCCTCGTCCCTGGGGAGCAGTTTACCTGCCATGGGGCGAGTGTCCGACCGGCTCGCCGACGGTATCCGTCAGATAGGTATAGCTTTCCGACATCTGCTCGAAAAACGTAAAAATCTCAGCACCCAATTCCGGGCTGACCAGTTCTTCCCGAACGGCCAACTCGACGGACGAGCTAAAGTCGCGGCTCATATCCGGCCAGTCGTGGTGCACGTGCTCGAGGACTTCACGCAGCGTCGAACCATAGACATAGGTTGAGTTCTCATATGGCTCGTGTTCGTCGACCGAGACGATATGGAACTTGCCCATCAGGTTGTGGTCGTCGCTGAGGGACTCCTGATAAGCACCCATCAGGAAGACGCCAATGTAGTAGGGCTGGTTGTCGTAGGTGTGCAGCGGCAACCAGCGAGTTGAGCCATTTCCGCCGATGAAGCAGTCGAGTTTGCCATCGGAATCGCAGGTCATATCGCCGAGGATCCCGAAGCGGCTGGGCCGTTCATTCAACCGATGGATTGGAACCACCGGGAAGAGTTGGCCGAGCGCCCAAGCGTCGGGGAGGGCTTGGAACAGCGAAAAGTTGGCGAAATAGGTGTCAGCCAACGCATAACGCAGTTCGTCCAAATCTTTCGGCACGAACTCGAGGTCGTCGATCAGGCTATTGATTTTGAGGCAGATCTGCAGGGTCAACGCCTCGGCCAGGGCCCGCTGTTCGATCGTCAGCACGCCGTTGGCGAACATCTGCAGGGCGATTTCCATCGCGGTTTGCGCGTCGTGGTAGCTCTCCAGCACATTCTTGCTGTTGATTTCCTCGAGGATGCCCGCCAGTTCAGCCAGCGGAGCGATCTCCATGTCCAGTTCGGTGCGGTTTTCCGAGATGGCATGCGAGACGTGAGTCTGCGAGGTGCCGACAATCGGAACGATCAGCACGCTGTGGTGGGCCGTTAGCGCGCGGCCGCTTTCGGAGAAGATTCGCGGGTGGGGCACGCCTTCTTGGTCGCATACCATCTGGATGTAGTAGACGACGTCGTTGGCGTATTCCTGCAGCGTGTAGTTCATGCTGCTCGGTTCTTTGTTGCGGTGTCCGGTGTAGTCGACCGCCAAGCCGCCACCGACATCGATGATCTTCAGGGGCACGCCCATGTTGACCAAGTCAGCGTAGATCCGAGTCGCTTCGATGATCGAGGACTTGATCTTGCGGACGTTGGTGATTTGGCTGCCCGGATGGAAGTGCAGCAGGTGCACGCAATCGAGAAGTCCGTGTTCTTTCAATTCATTGACGGCGTGAGTCAATTCGGGAATCGTCAAACCGAACTTGCTCCGCGAACCGCCCGAGCTTTGCCAGTGACCGGCACCGCGAGCAGAAAGCTTCACGCGAATACCGAGTTTGGGACGGACACCCAACTTTCGGACTCCCTCGGCAACAAGCTGCAGTTCATTTGGCTTTTCGATCACGATCGTGATTTGCCGACCGAGTTGGGTGGCTCGCAGGGCCATCTCAATGACCGATTGGTCTTTGAAGCCGTTGCAGAGCAGGGGAGTGTGATTGTCAGCGGAGGCGATCACGGCCAAGAGTTCGGCTTTACTGCCGGCTTCCAGTCCGCCACCATACTGCCGCCCGGCAGCCAAGGCGGCTTCGACCACTTCGAAGTGCTGATTGACTTTGACTGGGAAGATGCAGGAGTAGACGCCTTCGTAGCCGAAGTTCTTGATGGCGTTTCCGAAAGCTTCATTGATTTCGACCATTCGCTGGCGGATGATCCCTGGAAAGCGAAGGATCATCGGCGGTGCCATTCCCTTGGTGTTCTGGAAATGGTCAACCAAGTCGAGCAGCCGGACCGATTTGTGTCCGTTCATTCCGGCGTTGATCACCATGTAGCCGTCATCATCGACGCCAAAGTACCCAAGGCCCCAGCGTTCGATGTTGTAGAGGTCTACCGCGTCCGCGGCCGCCCAGCGATTTTCAATATTCATCTATTCTCTTCGTTCCTTTGCAATGTTTCGAGCAACAGGTGCCTCTTCGAGTCTTTCCTCAGGCGTTTGCTGCTCCCGCCGAATTCAACCAGCTCAACGGTTCGAAACCGAGGCGTTTGAAATCCGGATGACATCGTACCAGGGACGCTTTCTCGACGAATCGAGCCTCAGCTGTGGTTCCTGGCACTAGATCATCCGCACCATAGTCTCCTGTTCCGCGGACGCGTTATACTGCGCTCTCGAAAAACAGTGGAGTAATAATAGCGAAAACGGGAGGCGCGATTAATGAGTCGCGGGGCCATTTCGGGATTTTTTTCGGAAACTTTTTGTCGACCGGACCGGCGCCGGCGAGGACCGCAGAAATTTGATCGCATTGAGATTTAAAACGAATGTGGCTCGCTCCATCTCTCGGGTGGTCGCAGAAGTGACCTCTGCGAGCGAGAAAGCTCTGGTTGAGGCCAGCATTCCGCCCGCGGAATCGGGAAATTTTCTCTTTGCTGCGCCAGTCGCCGCACCCTCGCTCGCTGCCGGCAACGCTCCTCCTTGGCTGCAGAGAGTTGCTGAACGTTTTCCAGTCGAGCAGCTCAACCAGCGGCTCGCTCAGCTCTCAGGCGAGCAGAAGGCCGAGCGGAAGACGCAGGAAACTGGACAATCCTCTGCTGATGAGGACGAACTTGACCGCGCGATTGGCGAACTAGCTCGCGAACTTGAGCTCCGCTCTGGGCTGATTCGGGAACAATGGGCCATTCGCGGCCCCGGGCTATTGGCCGCTTTGACCCGCCAAAACGAATTTCAAATGCCCGCCGGCGAGATCGAAGTCGAACTAGTCTTACCTCTGACCGGTGGTGCCGCGGGAGTGGACGACTCGGGAAGAGCCTGGGTGGAAGCCCTGCTCCACGACGTCTCGTTCCAGTTTCCGGAAACACTCCGAGTAGGCTGGCTGGTAGCCCGGTTGGGCTCCACTTCCGAGGAAGCTGCTGTGCGGACGCTCTTAAACGCGGCTGCTGAAGTCGACTGGCTCACACCAGACCCAGCTACAGAGACCGAACTGCGGCGGTGGCTCGGGTTAGGCTCGGCGAAATTTCCCGTCGCGTCGCCGCTGCCAGCCGCAAGCGGGAGTGGCCCCGAATGACACAACGCAAAGGATGGTGGTATGCCTATTTGGTTTTCTGGCCGACTTGGCTCTGGAATATCTTGCTCGGGCGAGTGCTCAAGGTTCGAACTTGGTGGAACGAGATCGACTCAAGCGTGATCCTCGGGGCTCGGCCATTTCGCAGCGACATTCCGAAGCTGGCCGCCACGGGTGTAAAAAATATCGTCAACACATGCGAAGAGTTTCCCGGCTACGAGAGCGACTACAAAAAAGCCGGAATCGACCAACTCTACGTCCCGACCATCGACTTCACTCATCCGACGCGCGAGTCGATTGACGAAGCGGTGCAGTACATCGACCAAGCAGTGTCCGCTGGGAACAAGGTTTACATTCATTGCAAAGCGGGACGCGGGCGAAGCGCGACGGTCGCCATCTGCTGGCTGATGCACTCGCGCGGAATGACGCTCGAGCAGGCTCAGCAGCATCTGCTCCGCTGCCGCCCACACGTCAATTCACACCTAGGCGATCGCCCCGTGGTCCAGCAGTACGCGGCAGAGCTGCAGAGCAAGAGGTCGGGGCAGGAGCGGATTTGAGCTTCGCGTTTTCCGTTAGGCCAACGACTCTTCTCGTTTAGCCCGTGGCCAACGGCGAGGCGATGCGCAAGTTGATCAAGCGGTACAAATCAGCCGGCCTCTTCTTTTCTTCAGCCGGGTCTTCGCGCCAGCCCCAGCGCTGCGCGAGAACAGGAGAATTCAGATCAGGAGAGCAGTCGAGCAGAAGAAAAACAAAGAGAAAAATTGCGTTCGACTTTGGTCTCTTAAGCTCGCCCACAGTGCGTGGTCTGTCCTTGGCTTCTCTCTCGCTGACGGCGAGATTCGTTTTTATCCCGGAGGGATAACAGAAATTAGCCGGGGGTTGAACGATAGCGATACCCCCGGATAGTGAAACGAAAAAAATGGTTCTTCATCCCGGAGGGATGACAGATGTGGGGGCCCCAGGCGACCTCACGCAACCGATTCAAACGGGCACGGATCCTACGCGCGTTCGGAAATTTTGCTCAGATTTATTTTCGAGATCGAATCTCGCTCGTCTGGCATCCCTCCGGGATGCGAAATCCTTTCGCGTCTGGAACCGGGGGTATCGTCGCTGACGCTCCTCAACCCCCGGCTAATATCTGTGACCCCGCCGGGGTCAAGAAGATTTCTTGCAGGACTTATCCTTCCGTGATGAAAAGGCGCAATACGTCCGAACCCTGATGATTTGTTTTTTCCCCTCCTCCGTGTCTTCCTGCCAGGTCCCGATTCGGAACCATCAAGCGAGGTCGGGTGGTGGCCGGTTGAACTTAGATGGTGGCCGCTTGATAACTCGGAAGAAACTTACGCGTACCAGCCACCGTTGATGTGGACGGTTTGCCCGGTCACGTAAGAAGCGAGATCGCTGCAGAGAAAAAGCACAACGTTGGCGATCTCTTCCGGTTCGCCAAAGCGACCGAGCGGAATGTTGGTCAGCATCACTTTGCGATTCTCTTCGGGGATCGACTGACCCATTTCCGTGTTGATCACACCGGGAGCAACTGCGTTGACGCGAATGTTGCGGCGAGCCAGCTCTTTGCTTAGCACTTTGGTCAGTGTCACGACGCCGGCCTTTGCTGACGCGTAGTTGGCTTGACCAAAAAAGCCCATTGCGGCCGAGAGCGAAGCGACATTGACGATCGCGCCGCCGTCGCGGAGCTTTTCGGCTGCGGCTTGGCAAGCATTGAACACGCCGGTCAAGTTCGTGTCGATCACATCCTGCCAATCGCCAGCAGTCATTTTGCGGAAACTCTTGTCGCGGAGGATTCCCGCATTGTTTACCAAAAAGTCAACGCTGCCGAATTTCGCAACCGCGCCGTCGACCATCGCTTGCAATTCTTCAGGCCGGCGCACATCGGCAACCGCTGCCATCGCTCGATTGCCCAGCGAACGAGCGAACTCCTCGGCGAGCTGCTGGTTCTTTCCAGCTGCATCCGCAAAGTAATTAATCACGACGTTGGCCCCGGCAGCGTGCAGAGCAGAGACAATCGCTCGGCCGATACCTTGTCCACCGCCAGTAATGATCGCGGTCTTGCCGCTGAGGTCGATTGATTTCATCGGATGTTCCAGTGTTTGCTTTTGATTTGTTTGTTTTTATTTGCCAGTGTCTTAACTTTATTCGGCGAATCTGGTGTCAGATTCTCGGCCGGATTCAGCCAGCAGTGAGCCGCTCTAATTCTCAGGTTGCCAGTTGGGTTTGCGTTTCTCGAGGAATGCAGCCAGGCCTTCGCGAGCGTCGCCCGTTTCCCGAGCTGCCGCCGAGATTTGCATTGACTGCTCAAGCACTTCGTCCATCGAAACGCCGCTCATGTTCACCAGATGCCGCTTGGTGATCGCCAGTGCCTCTCGCGAGCCGGCGAAGATGGCCTTGATCAAAGCTTCTATCCGCGTGGCGAGTTGGCTGTCCTCGACCACATCGAGGCAGAGTCCCCGCGCGTAAGCTGTTTCGGCAGTCCATCGCTCGCCGCTAAGAAGCAGCTGTCCGGCTGGTCCGGGACCGACTCGATGGACCAGTAGCGGCGTGACCATCGCAGCAGTGATCCCGCGCATCGGTTCGGGGAGGAAGAAAAATGCGCTGCGGCTCGCCACAACGAGGTCACAGGCAAGCACTACCCCAACGCCGCCGGCCACTGCAGCTCCGCTGACGGCGGCGACGGTTGGTACCGGCAGATTGAAAATTGCTTGGAGAGCTTCGCGGTAAACCTGAGAGTCGCGAACCCACTCGCTGCGGCCGTTTGCCGATTCAGCTCGGGACTGCATCTCACCCAGGTCCATCCCCGCGCAGAACGCCGCACCGGCTGCTTCAAGGATGAACACGCGGACGCTCGCGTCGCCCTCGACCGCCGCGACCGCTGCTGTGATCTCTTCCAGCGTTTCACGTTTGAGTGCGTTGCGTTTATCGGCCCGGTCGAGCAGCAGTCGGGCGACTCCGTTTTCGATCGTCAGTTTCGTGTACTGGCCCATATTGAATTGATTATTTCAAGGTAAGTTGCTGCCGCGGCGGTTCTTCCGCTGGGCGGTGCCGACAATTCGACCAATCTCAAACCGCGGTCGCGTTTCGGCTTGCTCGCGACTTCGCCATAATATCGGGACTTGGGAAAGTCGTGGAGCGGGAGTTCGGAACAGGTGGTTTTTCACCGTCCGAACCGAAATCCCTCAATAAATATCACGGTAAAAGGGCGGCCTCGGTTTTTGCCTTGGGGTAACCGAGACAAACCACGGAGGAAGCTTTATTTGCTCTCGCTGAGGCTTTTCCCGAGCTGACACCCGCTGACCGAAATCGCCGCTATCCGATATAAACAAAGCGAGACGATATCAACCGTTTTCCTACTCAGGTGAGCGACTGAAGATGAAGCGCGACAAGGTGCTGATTGCGAATGGCCAAGGGTTCTGGGGCGACAGTATTCTGGGGCCAATTCGGCTGGTGAACGAGGGGCCGCTCGATTACCTCACGCTCGATTACCTCGCTGAAGTGACGATGAGCATCATGCAGAAGCTCAAGAGTCGCGACCCGAACGCCGGTTACGCGACGGACTTCGTCGAGATGGTCGACCGAGTCCTTCCCCAGTGTTGCCAAAAGAAAATCAAGATTGTCGCCAACGCCGGCGGTGTGAATCCTCAAGCCTGCCGCCGGGCACTCGCCGAAGTCATTCGCAAGCATGGAATTAAGGGACTGAAGGTCGCTATCGTTGAAGGCGATGACATTCTGGCCGACCTCCCCGGGCTGATCGCTGGTGGAGAAGTCTTTAAGAACATGGATTCCGGCGAACCGCTCGCTCCCCTGCTTCCCAAAGTAAAGAGTGCTAACGTCTACATTGGTGCCGAGCCAATCGTCGAAGCCCTCCGACAAGGGGCAGACATCGTTGTTACCGGCCGCGCGACAGACCCGTCCGTCGTTGTCGCGCCGATGATGTATGAGTTCGACTGGGATCCGAAGAACTACGACTTGCTGGCTGCGGCTACGATCGCAGGCCACATCGTCGAGTGCGGAGCGCAGTGCACCGGCGGGAACTACACTCACTGGCGGAAAGTTCCCGATATGGCCCGGGTTGGCTATCCAATTGTCGAGGCCTATCCCGATGGGACTTTCGTCGTCACCAAACACGAAGGCACGGGCGGCTTGGTGACCGTTGAGACGGTGACCTCGCAACTCGTCTACGAGATGGGTGACCCGAAGCGGTACATCACACCTGACTGCGTGGCGGACTTCACGTCAATTCGATTGGAACAGGAGGGCCCGAATCGCGTTCGCGTCAGCGGCATCAAAGGTGCCCCGCCGACTCCGACTCTGAAAGTTTCCTGCTCATTCCACGAAGGCTACAAGATCATCGGCCAGTTGACGATCGCTGGTCCGGAAGCAGTCGACAAGGCGCGGCTCTGCGCGGACATCGTGTTCGATCGGCTGGCGCTAGACGGGCTCAAGTTTGCCCCCGAAGAGCGGTTTGTGGAAATTGTCGGGACGAATGTTTGCCATGCCGGGATCATGGCTTCTCCCGCCGAGCCCGCTGAAGTGATCTTGCGAATCGGTGCTCGCGGAATGGACCGCAACAAGCTCGATCGCTTGGGAATGGAAATCGTCCCGCTGGTCACAAGCGGCCCTCCCGGCGTGACTGGCTTTGCCGGCGGCCGACCGAAAGCGACCGACATCATTTCTTACTGGCCAGCGCTGATTGATCGCAACAAAGTAAAGACAACGGTCAGCGTCGAAGAGATCTAAAACGACTCGCGACGAGCGTTAGTCTGGCGATAGAGCTATGCGCTCGGTTTCCTCGAGTAGTTAAAACGTCTGTGGCAGCAGGTGCCTGCCCTGTCCGAGGTTGGTCAAGTCCGTTAGCCAAGGACCGAGCAAGTTGACTGCTTGGACATTCATTCCGATCTGCGTGCTCATCGTATGAGTGCGCTGGATCAATTCGGAGAGTTGAGCGACGGGCGTTGACCAGCGGGAAGCTACATCGGAGAGCGCCGCGCGCAGCACGGGCTCATCGGTGGCCGGCTCCAGGCCGCTGAGTTGCTGAGCCAGCAGGCCATAGAATTCGGTTGCGAGGTCGGCGATGAAATGGAGCCGAGCTCGCTTGAGCGCGCCTTCGACTTCTTTGTCGCCAGTAAAGCTCAAGAGCGCCTGCAGGAAATCGTCCTTGCCGGGAACCAGGGATGCCAGCTGTTCAATCAGGCGACTGCGAAAAGCGTACGCGTCGGGATTGTGGAGCAGCAGCGCTCGCTGGACACTGCCGCCGGCCGCCGGCACCAGTTGCTCAAGAGGTGTGCCCTCTTCCAGCGGCATCTGGCGGAGAATCGAATCGAGGTCAGCGTGGCTCAGCGGCGAGAAGCGAATGATTTGGCAGCGCGAGAGAATCGTCGGCAATTGTTGCTGCTCTGAGGTGCCCAGTAGGATCAGGATCGACCGCGGCGGTGGCTCCTCAAGCGTTTTCAGCAGCGAATTCGCCGCCTCGGCCTTGAAAAAATCCGCGTCATCGATGATCGCAATTCGGCGACCACCTGCGGCTGGCTTAAGGGCGATGTCGTGGCATAGCCCCGGCCCGTAATCGTCGTCGCCAATGAACATCCCGATCGGCAAGCTGTTTTTGTTGTCCGGTTTTCGGACTTGTAGCAGGTCGGGGTGGCTGGAGGCTGTTACTTGGAGACAGGACGGGCACGTGTCACAAGACTGCAGGTCAGCTTCGCTGTATCGCTGGCAGTATAGCGCGCGAGCCAATTGCCGCGCGAAGAGCCGCTTGCCAATTCCTTCGGGCCCGACGAAGAGAAAGGTCGAAGCGAGCCGTCCGCGAGCGGCCGCTCGACGAAAATGTTCGACTTGTCGTTGGTGTCCGCGGATCTCGTCCCAGCTCATGTCTGCTCCGCTGGTAAGAGTTTCTTCAGCAAGCTGCGGATCTCTAGTTCGATCTCTTCTGCAGGCCGATTCGCATCGACCACTGAAACACCGCGCGGCCAGCGCTTGGCTTCGTGCAAGAATCCTTCACGCACACGGCTGAAGTAATCCGAGCCACGCGATTCCATCCGATCGAGGTCGCGCTGGATTCGTTGCCGAGCGACTTCGGCCGGCAGGTCGAGAATGATCGTCAGGTCGGGAACGAGTCCTTGCGTGGCAACTTGATTAACTTGCCAGATTTGAGCTGGGTCGACGCCGCCGGCATGACCTTGATAAACGACGGTTGAGAGGCCGAAGCGATCGCAAACCACCCACTCGCCTCGGGCCAGGGCAGGGCGGATCTCCTCGGCGACCAGTTGAGCCCGCGCCGTCATGAACAGCATGACTTCGGCCACGGGCGAGATTTGCAGGTCGTGTTTGTCGAGCAGAATTTTCCTCATCGCCATACCGAGCGGCGTGCTGCCCGGATCACGCAGACGGCGGACTGGATGCTGGCAGTGAGCTTCGAGCCAGCGGCAGGCTGCATCGATTTGGGTCGACTTGCCGGCGCCATCAATTCCGTCGAAGACGATCAACATGGAGGTAGCTCGAGTGATTAAAGAAGTATCCTGAAAGTTCGCGAATGCCAATTTTATCGCACTTACCCAAAGGGCACAGGGTGGCTCCGTGAGGTTAGTTTGGGGCGCGATTTTCCAGCCAGTCAGTGATTTACCGACTCCGGATGGCTTCTGCATTTCAGTTTTTGAAGAATGAAGCGAACCGACTTGAGCCAAACTGCGTACCAGTTTCGGAAATTTGAAACCGCGAGTTGGCGATCGGTGCAATCTGTGCAGACGGAATATGTGGTCGCCGCCAGAATCGGAATATTGAGATGATTTTGACAGCTGTTACGTCCGCAGGGTTTACCCAGTGGGATTCGTTGTAACGGTTGTCATACTCCGCACCGCGAATTTCAGATTTTTGATTTTTTCGCCCTTTCCCTTTCAGAATCGTGGTCTAACTTTTCAGCGACTTGGAAACCCTGCTGGGATCGCCGCAGCTATTGCGCGGATTGGTCCGGTGCGGGACGCTCGAATCCCGGGTTGGCGACGAAACCTCGTGAACCTGGTTGAGCGGGTTGCAAGCAGAGTGTTGAGTGGCGGCGGCGAGTTCATGGTGAGCACGCGCTACCTCTCAACAAAGGAAATTGTCCGAATTCGGCAGGCCTTGATTGGACTGGATGCGAGTTTGGCTGGGAGTCGGTTTCGATGAAACTGTACAAGAAATTCGTTGTTGCTTTGACGCTGCTGGCGGCAGCGGCGGTGTTTACTCCGTCGTCTGCTGAGGCTGGTCCACTGCTCGACTGGCTGCGACGCGGTTGCGGATGCAAGAGCGGCTGTGGAACTCCTGCCGCACCGGCTGCTTACGCGGGAATGCCTGTCGCTGCGGCCAATCCAAACTGTGGATTACAGCCGGGCCAATGCCAAGTCACCTGCAATCAGACCTGTTCACGCACCGTTGTGAACTATGTCCCTTACACGGCTTATCGCACCTCATGGGAACAGGTTCCCGTGACGCAGTACAAGCCGGTAACCAACAGTGATCCTTGCACTGGCTGCAGCGTCACCTGCATGAAGCCTTGCACCAGCTACGTATGGCAGGCCAAGCAGGTTCCTTACACGACATATCGCGCTTGCTATCGAACAGAGAACTACACCGTCCCGGTAACGTATGTAACGAACGACTGTGCCACGGGCGGATGTGCCACCGGCACGTGTGCCACTGGTGGATGTCCGACTGGCACTTGCGGTCAGGCTGCTCCGGCGATAGCCACTCCCGGTGCGGTGATGACGCCGACCGCGGGTTGCTCGACTTGCAGCGTACCGGCTGTGACCAGCAATTCCCCGATGGACGGCAGCTACTACGCTGGTTCACCGACCTACTCGGCTCCAGTAATGAGCTACGGCACTCAACCAGGCACGACCACCTCAATGCCAGCAGCAAATGCTCCGACGCCAGCTGATTCCGTGCCGGCGATTCAAGGTGTGAATCCTCAATCGATGCAGCGTCCGGTTTTGGAGCAGTTGCAAGCGACTCCGGCGGGTTCGAGTTACTATCCACCAGCAGCGACTCCGAACATCAACTTGCAAACTTCGACATCGACTGCGGTGCCTGCCGTGGCGAGCACTCGCGAAGTGACTCGACAAGCTTGGTCCTACTCGCCGGTAAGACTGGCGAGCTTTGAAGAGTCGACTGACCAGCCAGCTCAACCGGCCCCGGTTGCGGCTCCCCAGCAAGTCATCAAGGGCGAATGGCAACTGAAGCCCCAAGGCAAGTCTGCCAGCGAAATGAATGCCGCTTGGAAGACCGTGAACTGGTAGTCCAGACGCGTTCGACAATCAAACAAACGAAAAGGCCTGCGGGAAACCGCAGGCCTTTTGTGTTTTTATGTTCTTCGGTTTTTCGTTTAGCCCGTAGCCGCTGTAGGCGAGGCGAGCGTGAGTTATACCGCGCTCGAGAGCGTTAGACTGCGCTCGAGAGCGTTAGACTGCGCTCGGCGCGGGTCTCCCGACCCCGCCGACGCTCAAGTGCGGAACACTGCGCTCGGCGCGGGTCTCCCGACCCCGCCGACGCTCAAGTGCGGAACACTGCGCTCGGCGCGGGTCTCCC
>Ga0169931_10001099_pt1 | contig 44361 bp, 34 predicted proteins | sample Kivu_15m_20L_FD_129675 | JGI IMG/M metagenome (GOLD analysis project Ga0169931, IMG submission 129675) | Freshwater microbial communities from Lake Kivu, Western Province, Rwanda to study Microbial Dark Matter (Phase II) - Kivu_15m_20L... | ecosystem: Environmental > Aquatic > Freshwater > Lake... | reverse complement strand
GCGCTCAAGCGATGCTTATTCTCAGATGTCTGAAAGCTTCCAACTTCTGGGACGAATTCCAACGGCAGTACCTCAACCCAACTCACCTCCAGGCGTGACCGCCGCAAGTGCGGTCACACTCCTGGCGATCCGTCAAGATGGTCTGCCAAATTCGACAACCTCTGATGCATTGACGCCCGGGATTCGATAGCTTTCCCCAGTATTGCCTCTTCATAAAGTCTCATCGGATTGTCCCGGTCCTATAACGACACGCGAGAAGCCAAAATGATGCTCGGATCACGCGATAATGGTAATTCGTCAAACGATGAATGTCAAGACACGGAATCGGAAGAACAAGCCAAGCCTCCAGAAAGTTCTGACGCCACCCGTGGATATGTCCTTCGGCCGCTGCGCCTTGATGATGAAGAACGGTTTCTGAAAATGGCAACGGCAAGCAAGTCGTTTCACTCTGGGTGGGTCCGACTCCCGTTAAGGAAGGATGAATTCACATCCTTGGTGAACAAGTCGATTATGGGGGACACCGTCGCGTTGGCGATTGTGCATGAGTCGGGACCGATTTCCGGTCTCATTGCAATTGAGAGCATCGATCAGGCCCGTGGTGCCGCCAACGTCTCATTTGCAGTGGACGTACGCGGTCAACGACAAGGACTTATCAGCTCGTTCTTGCCCCAGGCGATTGAGTGGGTGCAGGGTGAAATTGGAACAACCACGTTTTTCGCATTTGTTCAAGCCGGAAATGCCTCGTCAGAGGGACTTTTGCGAAAACTCGGCTTCTGCCCGGAGGAAGGATCAGAAATCACGATTAATATTGAGGGCGTTGAAAAAAAACACGCTCGATGGGTATTTCGCAAATTCGCTGATCTCAATCTCCCGCAAAACGACGGCTGACCTATCCTGTGCTGAACATCGCGTCCGCGTCCAGCAGCGATCCAATACACCCGCCGTCCCCTCCCTGCCGAGGAAATTCAGCTGTCCAGACTGATACACCCGCCCCTGCCAGCGGTCAAGCCGGTGGAAATGCAGCGATCGAAATCGCTGTTCACACGCAGCATGCGATTCTCGATCCGGTGATCCGGAATTGCTCCTCAGGCATGGCCTCAAAAAACGGTGCCGTCAGTGGTGCCGAGGTGCCCGTATTGGTGCCATACAGTTTTCCTCGTATTGTCACAGTTTTCCCCTTTTTGCACTCCTGAAGCCAGGGGACCGGGCGGCGAACAGGGGCCAAAACTGAGGTCCGTAAACGCAAAGAAACCCCGAGGAACCTCGGGGTTTCGTGGAAAAACACTGCGTTTTGAAGCGTTCTGCCTAAGCGGAGAGACAGGGATTCGAACCCTGGGTACCCGTAAGGGCACTCCGGTTTTCAAGACCGGTGCAGGCGTGAATCCGATGCAGTCATTTTGCTGCCACTTGACCGGTTTGTACGCAGACCGGTAAAATCTGAAGTCACGAACAGAGGCTGATCGTGGCATGACAATAAACTCGATTCTCTGGGACCTTGACGAGGACCCGAACGGCAATGTGCATCACTGCGCCCAGCATGGTTTAACAAAAATCGAAGTTGAAGAAGTGTTTCAAAATGTGCAGGATACAGATGTCAGCCGCTCCTCAGGCAGGCCTGTCGTCTTCGGAGACACAACCAGCGGTCGGCACCTGATGGTGGTTTACGAAAAAGTTGACGCCGCCACGATCTACCGCATTACAGCCTATGACGTCACTCGGAGGCAACGAGCATGAAGCGTTTGATTCGCGATCGTCCGCTGACGCCCGAGGAAGCTGCTGCGTGCAATGCGATTCGGCAACAGGTCGCCGGGGAAGTTTCAGAACTGGTATCGCGCCATCTTGATCGCATGGCACCACCCGCACAACTCCATCATGTGCTCCAGCAATTGAAGGAGGCTCGCGTGTCGCAGGGTCTGAGTCTGGTGGACCTCACGACACGCACCGGTGTGGAACCGTCCCTGCTGCTCGATCTGGAAACTGAACAGGGAATCAGCCCCACTATGGAAACGCTGGCTCGATATGCCGAAGCCGTGGGAAAGCGACTCCAGATTTCTCTGACTGATACCTGAGCGTCGACAGTTTCTCGATCGCCAGTTTGCTCAAACGGGCCACGACATCAAGGCATTCTGCGACGAGCTCTGCGAGTAAAAACTCAGTCTTTTCGCGGTGGGCACCCAGCCGCGACCCATGCTTCCAGTTCACTGAATCTCCACATCAGCGAACGCCCAGTTCGGATCGGCTTTGGGATCCGGCCTGTGGGCTCGCGGCCTGCCAGGCTCGTCAGGTACGCAGATGCTTGCCACACAACGCAGCTGCAGCGGTGGCATCCACCAGCAGAGGTGTGGATTCGACGGTCAGGGGTGAAAGGTGCTTATCTGCCGTCGCCATGGTGCTGCCTCGGGAAAAGAGTGCAACGTGTGACAGCGCTATCTGAAGAACGACGCGATTCACAGGGCGACGGCGACGGCGACTGTGCGGCCGGATATTTCATGTGAGTCTGATGCGGTCAGTTTCAGCGGATTACCACGGTACTTCCATCAGATCCACAATACCGGCCGCAAGTCGTCGGGCGGCATCCTGCTGGGCGGAGGCCATGGACTGGCCCACTTCCGGAGCGAACGACACGCTGCTCAGCTGCGGCGTAAGTTCGTTCCCCAGCGGAAAACTCTTCTGCTGCAGAATTCGTCCTGTACGGCGGTCAATCCACGAAATCTCGGCACCTACAGTCAACTGCACTTCCCGAGAATCATCGAAACGCGTTTCACTCAGTGGCGATTTGCGGATCTCTACGATCCTTCCTTTCAGAATCGTGTCCGCCGTCTCAGCGTCCTCCAGCCTGTAAGCGCCTCGCGACCGAATCTCCCGCTGCACGGCCTCTGTTAACAGGTAATCCACATTGCGGCGGAAGGAACTTGACTGAAACACCGGCACATGCACACTGGTAACCCCCTGCACCGCCTGCGGACCGAGCGTGTAACCACAGCCCGAAAGCAGCAGCACGCAAAGGTTTAAGGTGATGAAAAGCCAGCGTGACATAGTAGTTCAGTGAGCAGGGACGGAGAGTTTGTTCGAGGGTGATTGCGGATTGTAATACGCTGCGTAGCAGCTTTGTTTTTTATTCTCTTATTCTTCCATTCTCTTACAACGTGGCTTTCCCTGCGACGTCGGATTCGCTGACTGTCTTTACGGGTGGGTTTTGTCTGCCTGGTGACGTGGGCTCTGTGGCTGGAGACTGCGGCAGTTGTTCCAGCAATTCCGGGAGTTCCGGGAGACCGGCCAGTTCACTGCGATCGAGGGTACTGAGGATATTTCGTGCTTCGCGGGCATAGCCAGTATCGGGGTATTCCGACATGAGTCGAACGCAGGCGATGGCGACGGCTCGTGGTCGATTTTTGCGGCGATAGTAGTCCACCATAGCCCACAGGCGTTCGGCTTCCTGCAGGTAGATTTCGTCGAGATCCTCGCGGATTTGCGTATTCTGATGAGAGACGGGGAACAGCTGCAGGGACTGTTCTTTCAGCCGGCGAGCACCCTGAAGGTCTTCGCCCTCATAGTATGCCCCCTGATAGCTCATCTGCTTAACATGGGCGCCCAGTACGAAGGCGGCCTCCAGGTGTCGGCTGTCGGGGTATTCATCGCGAAGAATTTCGTAATAGCGGTCAGCTTCCACGTAATTTGAGTGCCGCTGATAGTAGGTGGCTGTGAGCATGAGTGCATCATCAGCGAGCGGACCGGTGGGATCGTTCATCCAGATTGATTTGAGGCATTGGAGGGCGCGGCCCTGAGTATCGAAGACTGGTCGTGAGCGGTCATGGAAGTTGGGCAGCACGCGAACTCGAAGTGTTGGGTCGCTGGGCTTCTGTCCGGAATCTGCAACTTGTGATGCCGCATCGGCAGCCCCTTCGCCCGCTTCACCGCTCACCTGTCGAATCGTTCCCTGAGCGCCTGGCTCAGCCACTTCAAGCCACGCGCGGGCGATCGCGTAAAGTCTGCGTGTGGCAGGTTCGACGTAGCGAGTGGACGGGTAGTCTTCAAAGAGCTGGTCGTAGCCATCCTGGGCTTTGGAATAGCGTCCGAGGGCGAACCAGCTTTCGGCGAGGTAGTACTGAGCTTCTTCTCCGAGGGATGATTCCTTGAACTTCTTCGTGGCTTTCCGACAGAGCTTGATGGCTTCTTCGTAGTTGCCTGCTTCGAAAGTGGTGCGGCAGAGTTCCACTTCCTGACGTTCTTCCGGCGAGAAGCGGCGTCCCATCTCCAGCGGAGACTGGTCCTTCTTCCCGAACGTGAAGGCATTTCGCAACCGATCACGAAAGCCATTCACACCCTGCGGCGCCGGAGTTCCGATCATGCCGGTTTCGGCATCGCGAGAGAACGCTGCGCAGCCTGAGAGGGTACTGATCAGCGTCAGCAGCAACAGAACAGCAGACCGGTGCAGCGGGGCTGCCGGGGGTCGAGGTGCAGCGGCGATTTCGCAGAGCGAAATCGGACCCGCGGGCGGAGTCATCCGCGGGCTGACGCACAAGGCCGCTTCCTGTCGGCTGTTTCGCATCCTGCTGTGCACCCTGTGAAAGTAGTGGAGTAACGTCAGTCGGCAAATGGCAGATATCGCAGCGTTTGGGGCTTCCGCCCAAGCACGCTGACGATGGCTGATACGGAAAGCCGACGGCATTCCGACAACTGCTGCGGGGTCAGCCGAATCCGTCCTGCGGCAGCAGTTGTCAGCTCGCAGAATCGACGCAGAATTTCAATGGCCACTGCGGACACTGAAGAGCCCGCAAATTCTTCGCTGCGACAGGCAGCACAGAGCAGCCCGCCCTGACTCACCCAGTGTGCATAGCGTCCGGTCAGTTCCACGGCCGCTCCACACACCGCACATTCCGTCAGGTTCGGGAACACTCCTGTCTGCAGCAGCAGTTTGATTTCGTAATTGAGCACTATCGCACCCGGATGACAATCGGCTGATTCGAGGCACCGCAGAGTGGCTGAAGTCAGGTCGAACAGTTCCGCGTGCGGATCAAATTCCTCGGTGAGTCCATTCAACAGTTCCGCAGCATAATAACCAGCATACAGGCGGATCAGCCCGTCTGTCAGACCCGGCTGCTGCGGCTGAAAACGGCAATTCAAGCGAGCTTCCGTGAGCAGATTCAGGGAGCCCGAAGACTTGCGAATAAAGACTATGCGACATTCGGAAAGCAGGTCAAGAGCAGCATCAAAGGGGCCTTTGAGGCGTTTGGCCCCCTTGGCAAGAGCTGAAAAACGGCCAAATTCACGGCTGAAAAACGTCACAACTCGGCTGGATTCGCTGAAATCCACCTGGCGAATTACCAGCGCTTCGGCCTTTTCCAGAGACACAGCGGCACTCTCCTGCTCTTCAGCGAATTCCCAGCCACCGGTGATCCTTCGGCAATTCCAGCCAGCCACCACGCATCAGCGAGCATTCCCGCCGGCTTTATGGTCTTCGTCGCGAATGTAGTCGTGACAGGTCACGCAGGCCGCCGTGAGCTGCTGCTGGAACCAGGCCGCTCCCGCCATCCGCTCTGCTCCAGCTTCCAGCTCCAGTCGCGCCGCTAAACGCATGAACTCCGTCCGGAAATGCTCATAGACCTCGTCGTCACCCGGTTTGTGCTTCCACGCCCGTGGAGGATCAATGCTCATCAGCTTGAGCGCCTCGGCAGACTCTTTTACCGCCCCGAGATCATGAACCACAAGCCCCCGCAGGATTCGTTGGGCATGGTCCAGCTTCGCCTGCATCAGCTGATCCACGTCCTGCCCCCGGCCCGCACGAGGTGGACGATTAACCGGAATCGGTACCACTCGGTCCTGACCATTCAATCCGGACAGCGCAAACCACGAACCTGCCACTGCAAACACCAGAAGAGCGGTGATCCGCCAATGCTGCTGTACGACCATCTGAGGGCCTCCCTGAGCACAGAAATTTGTCCGTTGAATCCGGAGAGCATAACGCAGGCCGGAATTTCTTCACAGACCGTTCACGGTCAGGTTTGCGGGTAAAGATGCCCGGGTACTGAACGTTCTGGCACCTTTCTGCAGACTCTCGCGTATTCGGCTCGCATTCCTGCCGATAAACCAAGCAAATTTCCCGGCTTCGGAATTGACATTTCGGTGTTTCACTGGTAATCCTGTTCGAGGAAAAAACTTTTCGTTTCCGAATTTTCCCGGAACTGGAAGTAGCTTTCTTGTTTTCCCTGCTGCCTGCACGTTCCTTTTCCAGTCTTTTCAGGCATAGTCCAAGGAGTTGTCCCATGACCAAGCTGAAGGCCCTGCGTGCGCAGGGTCGAGGGTTTACCCTCATCGAATTGCTGGTGGTGATTGCAATCATCGCCATTCTGGTGGCCCTGCTGCTGCCCGCCGTCCAGCAGGCCCGCGAAGCGGCCCGCCGCACTCAGTGCAAGAACAACCTGAAGCAACTCGGGCTGGCTCTGCACAACTATCACGACACCCATGGTCGTTTCCCGCCCACTCAGATCATGACGGCCTACCTTGGCCCGAACAACACCAGCCCACAACCCCGCAACCACACGTGGGTGTCGCTGGTCCTGCCGTTCCTCGAACAGGCAAACCTGTACCAGTCGATCAACTTCAACCTGCCGATGTTCAATCAGGCCACCAACACGTATCAGCTGACCTCCACTGGTCAGCCGATCGTAGCCACCAAGCTGCCCACTCTGCAGTGCCCCTCCGACCCAGGCTTCGGTGGTGGTATCTCCATTCACGGCCTGTCCCACATGAACTATGCGGGCAACATGGGCTGGGACTGGCACTATCGCGGTCCTCACTGGGCTCAGGGTCCGTTCCAGAACGGTTCTGAAGGCACTCGACTGGACGACTTCAAGGACGGTACCTCCAACACGATCGTACTTGCTGAAACTTCCACTCAGGGCTTCCAGCCCCGCGCTGGTGCTCCCGGCCATCAGGCGATGGGCGGAATTATTCGTCCGTCCGGCGTGACCAACGCCGTGTTCCGCACACCGTTCATCGATCCGGGCAGCAACGGCGACGTGATGGACTCCGCCGCACTGCGTGGCATCGGCCAGACTGGTACTCGCGTGTGGCTGCGTCCGGACGGCCAGTCTGCTGGTTACTGGTGGAGGGGCTCGCCCTTCGCTCATCCTCCAACATACCTTGCGTGCTTCGGTCTGAACAACAACTGGCCAGGTGCCAGCAGCGTTCACACCGGTGGTGGTCAGTTCCTGATGGGCGACGGTGCCGTTCGCTTCATCAGCGAAAACCTCCAGGGTGCACAGCAGCCCTCCATCTGGTTTGCTCTGCACACTTACGTGGGCAGCACTGAAGCCGGCCAGCCGATCGTTGGCGAATTCTAAGTTCGTTCCGGCTGAACGACGATTCAGGTTACTTCGTACAGAACTCCCGGAAGTCGGCAGCGTCCGGCGTCCGGGAGTTTTTATTTGGCAGACAATTCAAAGCGATTTTTTGCAAGTTTGAAGGATGCGTTCCATGCTGCGTTCATGTATTACCATGGCCCTCGGCTGCCTGCTGCTGTTAATCGCCGGCTGTGGCGGAGATCCCGGTGCGGGAGCGCAACGGGCCAAAACAGTTCCATTCTCGGGTAAGATTACTGTCGATGGAAAGTCTCCGGGTGTTGTCAAAGTCCAGTTCCTTCCGATCGGCTCCGAGGGTGGTGTCAGGACAGCCTATGCGGAGGTCAAAGAGGACGGAAGTTTCTCCGCAACCACTTATGTGACCGGAGACGGCATCGTTCCGGGTAAGTACACCGCTCGCGTTGGTTCTGAGGCCGACGGAGCGTCAACCGATCCATCAGCGATGATGGCAGCAGTTATGGGTGCTTCCATCGAAACGATGGAAATTGATGTCCCCGCTGACGGGCTCCCCGGAGTTGACCTGAATTTCAAAAGCAGCACCGGCGGCAAGAAGTCCGGTGGTGCAATGCTCGGTAACTAGTTTTTGCCCTCATCTGCAGCCCTCTGTTTTGCACTCAGCCCTCCACTCGCGGTATACTCCGCGGCGGAGGGCTGTTTCTTTTTCCATTGCGAAACAGGAGGCTGGCATGTTTCGTTCAGGTTTGCTGCTGATGGCCGGAGTGCTGGGAGTCATGCCTTCGCTGGTTGCCGATGAGCCGTCCCTCAAATTCTCGCTGCAGGCTCGCACCACCCGGTTGTCCGCTCCCGACTCCGCCGGCCACCGTCAGGCCACTCGCGCAGAAACATCTCTGACGTGGACTCCACGCCAGACTGCCGTGATCGTCTGCGATGTCTGGGACCGCCATCACTGTCTCAACGCGGTCCGGCGTATGGAAGAATTCCTGCCGCGACTTGAACAGCTGCTCGGCGAAGCCCGTCGCCGCGGCGCCGTCATCATTCATTCCCCCAGTGACTGTATGCCGGCCTATGCGGATCATCCGGCTCGTCGTCGGGCAATCGCAGTGCCCGCGGCCGCGAACCTTCCTGCTGACATTCAATACTGGTGTTCACAAATCCCCGCCGAAGAACAGGCATTGTGGCCGATTGACCAGTCCGACGGTGGTGAAGACGACGATCCGGCCGAACATGCCCGCTGGGCCGCTCAGCTCACTTCCGAAGGCCGCAACTCCGGGCTGCCATGGAAAGCCCAGCACCCCGATATCCACATCGACAGCGAGCGCGACTACATCAGTGACCGTGGCAACGAAGTCTGGAATATTCTGGAAGCCCGCGGAATTCAGCATGTGATTCTCACCGGTGTCCACACCAACATGTGCGTGCTTGGTCGCCCCTTCGGTCTGCGACAGCTGGTTCGCGCCGGCAAACAGGTGGTCCTCATGCGGGACCTCACAGATTCCATGTACAACCCCAAACGCTGGCCATACGTGGATCACTTCAGCGGCCACGACCTCGTGATCTCGCACGTGGAACAGTTTGTCTGCCCCACGGTCACCAGCGATCAGGTGCTGGGAGGCAGGCAGCACCAGTCCCGTTACGACATGCGTTCGACAAAAGACATTGCCACGCTCGAACACCCATCGGACCCGTCCGGAGACTTCGAAAAGCACTGGACCACCGCGTCAGTACCAGCTGCCTGGAAGGACATTTCCGGCGGGCGTCTGGAACATGCGTCCGGCACACTCTGGCTGCGCTGTTCCATTCGGCTGCCGTCCGCATGGATTGGTGCTGAACCGCTGCAGCTGCAGCTGCCAGCGAACGTGATAGCCGAGGCGTGGCTGAATGGTTCGCCGCTGACCACCGTCGAGGGAACCAGCGGCCGCCTGCAGCTGCCGCAGTCAGCAGTGCTCGCCGATGGCATTAATCTGCTCGTCCTGAAAACAACAGTCACGCGTGCCCCGTCAAATCTCCCCAAAGCCCCCATTCTCCACAGCGGCCCACGGTCACTCACCTGCAGCGGCCGCTGGCAGCTGCGTCTGGGCAGCGACCCCGCATGGTCCGCAATCCCCCTGCCCGCGCAGTTCGGTCTTGGCCCGGATGTGATGTTTACTGCGGGCCGATAGCAGACGTGGCGGTCGCCGGGGCGAATCCGAGTGCTCAGGGAGTCACCAGGTTGCCAGTCGCACCATCTGGAGCGAGCCATGTAACGTCCTGTTTTGCTGGTCAGGGCCGGCTTTCTGGCCTGACAAGCCAGTTTCCTGCTATAATGGGGCGACTTGATTCTGCGTCCCCTGCTTCGGAATTCCCCCGATGTCTCGTCGCCCCCGTGACCTTTCGCTCTGTCCCGACTCCTGTCGGCCCTCCCGTCGGACTCTGCTGCAAGTGCTGAGTGCGGCGGCCTGTTCTTCCGTGTTTGCTGGTGGTTTGCCGGCATTTGGCGCCTTCACGGATGCGGCGTGGGCTTCGTTCCGTTCAGGTCCCGACCAGCGTGGTGTTGCCCGTGGAACACTGGCCGCCAACCCCCAGCTCCGCTGGGAATTCCGTTCGCCGGACGGCTGGGTGGCCGCCGTGGCGATCGTTGACGACCACGTATTCGCTCCCGCACTGGCAGGACGTCTGCACTGCCTTGATCGCCGCACCGGAGCAGAAGTCTGGAACTACCGTTCCATCGACGATCCTGACCCGAAAAAATTCGCCCCCGGCTTCAAGGCTGCTCCGCTGGTCACCGATTCGGCCGTTTACATCGGAGACGAGGACGGCGTGCTGCACGCGCTCGCCCGGGACTCCGGAAAGCTGCTTTGGAAATTCACCACGGATGCCGAAATCGCCGGCTGCGTCGCTCCATGGAAAAACCACCTGCTGCTCGCGTCACACGACAGCTTCCTCTACTGCATCACTCAGGATGGCAAAGAGGTCTGGAAGTTTCAAACCAACGACCGCATCAACTGTTCGCCGGCCATCGCCGACAAATACACGTTTGTCGCAGGCTGTGATGAACATCTGCGGGTGATCGATCTGGAATCGGGCAAAGAGTTCCGCGACATGCCGCTCGAATCCTTTCTCATCGCTTCGCCGGCCCTCGTCGGAGACCTGCTGTACGTCGGTACGCACACCGGACTGATCGTCTGCGTTGACTGGCGGAAAGGTGAATTCGTCTGGAAGTACGAAGGCCCCCGCAAGATGCCGTTCCACGCTTCCGCCGTCGTCACGGATGAGCTCGTCATCGTCGGCTGTCACGACAAGCACTTGCACGCTGTCGAACGCGCCACCGGGAAGCCTGCATGGACGTTTTCCACGCGAGCCAAAATCGAATGCTCGGCCGCTGCAATTGATGGCCGCTGCTTCGTCGGCTCCGGAGATGGCAACCTCTATGGAATCGAAACAAAAACCGGTAAGGAAATCTGGAAGTTCAACGCCGGCAAGGACATCACGGCCGGCATCGCCATCGGAGAAAGCTGCCTCGTCGTCGGTGAAGACCAGCAAAACGGCCGACTCCTCTGCTTCTCCTGATCCACCCACCATTCGCCATTCGCCATTCGCCACCCACCATTCGCCACTCGCCACTCGCCACTCGCCCCCGCCTCCGGACCCTCTCCATGACCACCACAGAAACTGCCGCCGCCGCAACGACCGAGGTTGGCAGCTATTTCATTTCGAACTACCCACCGTTTTCTCAGTGGCTGCCCGAGCACGTGCCGCTGGCCCTCGAAGCACTCAACACGGAACCCGCCATCACAGCTTCCACGCCACTGGGGCTCTACATCCATATTCCCTTTTGTCGCAAACGCTGCAAGTTCTGTTACTTCCGGGTCTACACCAACCAGAATGCCAAAGCCATCGAAGACTATGTTCGAGCGTTGATGCAGGAGCTGGAACTGATCAGCCAGCGTCCGGCGATTGGCAATCGGCGTCTGAAATTTGTTTACTTTGGCGGAGGCACTCCAAGTTATCTCAGTTCCCGTCAGCTGCGTTCGCTGCGCGATCGCATGTCTGAATACATCACCTGGGACGATGCTGAAGAAGTGACGTTTGAGTGCGAGCCTGGTACTCTGAGTCTGGAAAAGCTGCAGACTCTGCGCGACATCGGTGTCACTCGCATTTCGCTGGGAGTGGAGAGCTTCAACGACGCCATTCTGGAAGAAAACGGTCGTGCTCATCTGTCACCTGAGGTTTTTCAGGCCTGGGAATGGATCCAGAGCGTCGGTTTTCCTCAGGTGAACATCGATCTGATAGCAGGCATGGTTGGCGAAACGGATCAGAACTGGCACACCAACATCGACAGGACTCTGCAGCTCAACCCTGACAACATCACCATCTACCAGATGGAGCTGCCGTTCAACACGGTGTATTCGAAGGAAATGCGAGAGCTTGGCATTCAGTCACCTGTAGCCGACTGGCCGACAAAGCGTCGCTGGGTGAGTGAAGCGATGGATCGACTGATAGCGGCGGGTTACCACATCAGCAGCGGCAATGAACTGGTGCGGAATCCTGTTCGCGATCATTTTGTTTACCGAGACAACGTTTGGCGTGGTTGTGACCTGATTGCCACAGGCGTGTCTTCCTTTGGTCATTTCCAGGGTGTGCACTACCAGAACAGAGATCGCATCGAGGACTACATGGAAGCAGTCGGTCGTGGCGAGCTCCCGATCAATCGAGCGCTCCGTCCCACCTCCCACCAGCTGCTCATTCGCGAGCTGGTGCTGCTTATGAAGGAAGGTGAAGTCGATCTGCAGCGACTGGATGAGAAATACAACGTGTCAACGCGGGTGGAATTCGGCAGTGCGCTGCGAAATCAGCAGGCTGCGGGCTACATCGAGGTCGAAGGATCCCGTTTGAAGCTCACCCGCAGAGGGCTGCTGCAGGTTGACAGCCTGCTCCCGGAATACTTCGAGCCTCAGCACCGCGCGGTTCGCTATACCTGACCTGCCTGGATTCTCGTCCTGTCTCCTGATACACCACACAGATCACGCCTGTTGCACGGCTGTTTCGTTTCGTCTGTTTAACGGAAGTCTCCCCATGACAACGCCCACTCGCCGTCATTTTGTCCGTTCTGCTTTGACCGCTGGATCATTTGCTGCGGCTGCGGTCACAGCGCGCCGTGCTCCGGCTGTCCACACGCCTTCCCGCACCGGCGCGGAAACGATCATTGGTGAAGGCGACTATCAGTACCGAGTCAATCACGCGTTCGTGCAGCTGCCGGATCGCTACACCTGGCAAACCACCCACAATGTGGCTCTGGACAAGGCCGGGAATCTGTACGTGATTCACGAGGGTCGTCGGGATCAGAAGGATCATCCGTCGATTTTTGTGTTTGATCCGCAGGGTCGTTTCATCAGGGCCTTTGGAGCGCAATTCCAGGGTGGCGGACATGGAATTGAAGTCCGTCAGGAAGGCACTCAGGAATTTCTCTACGTCGCCGCCTACCAGCAGGTCAAGGCATTTGCCAAGCTGACACTGGCGGGAGAAATCGTCTGGTACAGGAAGGCACCGATGGAATCGGGCATTTACGCAGACGGCGAGAACACATCGACAGAGCCTTCCTGGAATCGCAAGGGTTTTCTGCCGACGAACTTCGCGTTCCTTGATGACGGCGGCTTTCTGCTGGCTGATGGCTACGGCACGTTCTGCATTCACCGCTTCGACAGTGAAGGCAACTGGAAGGGCCACTTCGGCGGCGCCGGAGACGGCAAGGGGACGTTCAACACGGCGCACGGCCTGTGGGTTGACAACCGCCCTGGCCGCAAGCCTTCGATCGTGGTCACGGATCGCGCCCACAACACCCTGCAGATTTTCTCGATGGAAGGAGTTTACCAGGAAACGCTGGAAGGGTTCGGCCTTCCCGCCAACATCGACACTCTCGGCTCACTGATGCTTGTGCCCGAACTCAAATCCTGCGTCACGCTGCTCAACGAAAAAAACGAAGTTGTCGCACGCCTTGGTCGCGCTGTGGAACGGCTCGACGAAGTCAAGGATCTGCGTGGCAAGCCCGATCAGTGGAAGGACGGTCAGTTTGTCCATCCGCACGACGCGTGTTTCGCCCCCAACGGCGATATTTACGTTGCCGAATGGGTTGCCACGGGCCGCATTACTCGACTGCAGAAAGTCTGAAACACTCTCCATGAAAGCCATTCGCCTCGAAGAGCCCCGCTGCTTTGAAGTCATTGACGTCGCCGAACCCGCCGCTCCCGGCCCCGGACAGGTGCTTGTTCGCACCCATCGCATGGGTGTCTGCGGAACAGATCTCAGCGGTTATCTTGGGAAATTCCCGTTCTTTCGTTACCCTCGAATTCCCGGCCACGAGCTGGGTGTCGAGGTGCTCGAAGTCGGTCCCGGCGTGACCAGCGTCAAACCCGGCGATCGCTGCAGTGTCGAACCCTACATGAACTGCGGCTCCTGTTATGCCTGTCGGCGTGGTAACGGAAACTGCTGCACCACTCTCAACGTCATCGGTGTGATGATCGACGGCGGACTCTGCGAACGCTTTCTGATCCGTGCAGAAAAACTGCATCCCTCCGCCCAGCTCAACTATGAACAGCTGGCACTCGTGGAAACCCTCGCCATCGGCTGCCACGCCAACGAACGTGGCAACCCTGGCCCCGGTGACCATGCGCTCATTATCGGCGCTGGACCAATCGGCCTCGCCACACTGGAATTTACTCGACTCACCGGCGCGACCATCACTGTGATGGACATGGTGCAGTCACGGCTGGACTTTGTTCGCAGCACCTACGGTATCAGCAACACCGTGCTGTTCACAGACCACGAGAGTGCATTCCAGCAACTGAAGGAGATCACAGCTGGTGATTTGTTTGCCGTGGTTACGGATGCCACGGGAAACCGACATTCCATGTCCACCGCTTTTCATTGGTGTGCACACACCGGAACACTGGTGTACGTGGGCATCACAACTGAAGAAGTGGCCTTTAAGCATCCCACTCTTCATCGTCCCGAAATCACCCTGAAAGCTTCCCGCAATGCACTCCCGGAAGATTTCCGGCGAATCATTCGGCTGATCGAGGATGGCACGATCAACACCACCCCCTGGATCACTCACCGCACACCGTGGGATCAGCTGATTGACCAGTTCGAATCCTTCACGCGGCCGGAAACGGGAGTGCTCAAGGCGATCATCGAGGTGTCGTGAGTGAGCAACTGGGTACGCAGTTTCGAGAAGCGAAACTCGACTTCCACTCAGGCTGCTCGCGCTGTTCTGCAGCGCCGCGGAAGGCGAACCTGGAAGGTACTTCCCAGCCCCGCACCGGCGCTGACCGGAGTCACGGTGCCACCGTGATCCTCGACGATTCGATGCGTGATGCTTAAGCCCAGTCCCGTCCCCTGACCCTGTTCACGACTGGTAAAGAATGGATCAAATACGTGCTGGAGTGTTTCCGGATCCATCCCGCAGCCGTTGTCCGATACGCTCAGAACCACATTATCAATCTGCTCAACCAGTCGAATAACAACCTCGCCTCCACTATCCGTCGCCTGAAGCGCATTGGCCACTAAATTCAGAATCACCTGCTTGATCTGTGACGGTATCACCTCGGCGGTCACTGTACCGGAACATTCGAACGCAATATTGCGATCACTGAATCGGCCCAGATGTCGCACCATCGACAGCACTTCCTGCACGAGCTCGACGAGGTCGGTGGCAATGTGGAAGCCACGTTCGCCGCGGGAGAAATCGAGCAGTCGTGCGGTGATGTCGCCGCAGCGCCGGGATTCCCGTCGAATCATCGCGACGCGTTCCAGCAGCTCCTGACCTTCGGCCGTGCGGAGATCGCACTGGTCGCTCAGTCGCATTTCGAGGGAATCTGCGGCGAGGCTGATGGCCATCAGGGGATTGTTGATTTCATGAGCAACTCCGGCGGCGAGAAAACCGACGTTGGCCAGCCGTTGCGATCGCATCAGCTGTTCGCTGCGTTCACGGACTTTTTCCTGCAGATCTTCTTCACTCTGCTGAAACCGTGCCGCCATGCAGTTGACACCAGCGACGAGGTCTGAGAATTCGTCCTGCCAGCGAGAGGCCATCGGGAGTCGCCATGCGGTGTCGCCATCTGCGATCCGCGTGCAGCCGCTGGCGATTTCGCGGATTGGACGCGAGATCCACTGCATGGCCGCAAGCAGTGCGAGGGACACACAGATCATTCCGGCCACTGCTGCCCAGAAAATGTACTGGATGAGCGATGCGGAGTGCTGTTTTTCGCGCTGATAGGTCTCCAGCAGCCAGTAGCGGGTACGCCAGGCAAGAAGCTGATCAAGAGATTTCTGTACCCGCGACACAATCAGCGAAGCCTCGTACTGCAGTTCAAGGAACTCCTGTCGGGCAGCGGTTGAACTGGCGGGCTGGAGCTTATCTCCCAGACTCTTCAGTCTCTGCAGTTCTCCAAAAATTCGATCAAGGCGATTGATGGTCTGGCGACGTTCCGTAAGCGCTTTTTCTCCGGAGAGCGGTAGTTTGCCGAATCGCCGCCGGAGTTCTTCCAGTTCCTCTTCAGCACTGCTGATGGACTGCTGGTAGAGTGCCTTCATTTCGGTGGCGGCCGCGGCGAGTCGGATATCGAGCGGCCCGCTGAGCGATTCGGGGATGCGGCTGATGACGCGGCTGAGCTGTTCAGGGTTGGGACTTTGGTGGATGACAAAATCCAGATCCTGTACGGCTGTCTGATGCCAGTACAGGCTCATCACCCCGGCTCCTGCCACGATGAATGTGGACAGAATCGCCAGTGAAAAAAGTGTGACAAGACGTCTGCGAATGCTGCGAACCAGAAACACGTCGACCTCCCTGTCGAACCGCCGGGGGCTGCAATTCCGCCTGGGAGTGTAACAGGGAGGCCGAACGAAGGCCAGACCGGCTGATTCTGCCGATTAATCTTCCGCTTTGCTGCCGTCTCCGCACATTTTCACGATTCGCGGGTCGAAACGGGCGATTGGCTGCACCAGATCCACCTGTTCAGCCATGACCTGCTCGATGTCCTTGTAGACTCCGGGAACTTCGTCCGCACCCGCCGAAAGTACTCGAATTCCCCGAGCTTCCAGTGATTTCTGGACAGCTTTAAAGTTGAATTTCTGCTGAGCCTGCGTGCGTGACATCACTCGACCCGCCCCGTGGGATGCCGAGTTCAGGCTTTCTGGATTTCCGAGTCCCCTCACGACGTAAGCTGGCGAACCCATTGAGCCGGGGATGACCCCCAAAACTCCTTTTCCCGCCGGGGTTGCTCCCTTTCGGTGCACGTACACGTCCTTTCCCGCGTGCTGTTCGAGCCACGCGAAGTTGTGGTGGTTTTCGACGCTGTCGAGGATGCGTCCTCCGAGGAGATGTGAGACGAGCCGATGAATGACGGCGTGGTTGGCAGCCGCGTATTCACCCATCAGATTCATGGCAGCAAAGTACTCCTGACCCGCCTCGGTGTCCATATCGAGCCATGCGAGTCGGTCGAGGTGCTGGTATCGACGTGGGAGCCTCTGACGGGCGATGGCCGAGTATGTCGAGCACACTGCGGCGCCAGCGCCGCGGCTGCCACTGTGACTGAGCAGTGCAACGTAACTTCCGGGCGGGACGGCGAAGTTCGGGTCCGACTCGCTGACTGTGAGCACTCCAAATTCGACAAAGTGATTGCCGGAACCGGATGTTCCCAGCTGTCTGCGAGCCTTATCGAAGTGTTCGCGGGTGATGCGTGTGATTGTCCAGTCGCGATCAAGCACTTCGTGGTGCTGCGGTTTGGCATGTTCTGAACCCACGCCAAATCGCGTGCCGTTTTCAAGCGCCGCGCGATACCGTTCGAAGGTTCGATCAAGCGATTCAACGGGCAGGTCCAGTACGGACAGTTTCATGCGGCAGGCAATGTCAACGCCTACCGCATACGGCACAACAGCTTTCTCTGTCGCCAGCACTCCGCCAATCGGCAAACCGTAGCCAACGTGGGCGTCCGGCATGAGCGCCGCAGCCACCGTGGAGGGAATCTGGCAGGCGTTGTCCATCTGGTGAAACGCCTGAGGATCGATGAGGGAACCCCAGGTGCGGTATTTGACAGGAGCGGCAGCAACAGGAGCGGAGCTGGCGTCTTCAAGCAGTTCTTTTGCGAGCGCATCAAGGATGGGATCACCCAGAAACAGCTGTGGTGATTCGGCAACCTGCTGCAGGCGTCCAGGAATTGACCTGCGGTCAAAATCCGGGAGCTTCGCAAGCTTCTGGATCGCCTGAATGGCTGTGTTGGCCGCGAACTGCGGAATACCGATTTTTTCCAGCTGACGAGCGTTCATGGATCAGGTTCCGCAGGTTGAAGAAGCGGATTTGGAGGGAGTTGTGGTGAAAGAGGACACGCCCGGAGCGGGGGAGGTTCGCTGGTCAGCCTGTCACTGGTCGATGCGAACCGCGGCAGTGACGTCTGAGTCGGTGAACGGCCTGCAGCGTTTCAGCGCGACCGGCTTCTGTACGAAATCGGCGACGGAAGTTCTTTATGAGATCCAGCCAAGTTTCGGGGCTACAGTCGAGTCGTGTCAGGATGGGATCCAGGTAGAGCGGGATCTGGCCGGGTTTGTCCAGACGCAACTGGCGGCCGCTCCAGTCAACCAGCTGCAGATATTGATCCAGTGACATGAACAAACAACCACGATTCGTCAGCCGGCGCGTGGATGATGTGTGTGGGAGCTGCTGACCAGAAGGTTCGAGAGCAATCGGGGAGAGCCAGCCTGCTGCAGGGCCATCGGAGGATTGGATGTTCTGAGCAGCCGCGGGCATCGCCGACAATGACGGAGCTGGGGCTGGGGCTGATCCGTGTTCAGAAACACTCTGGCGATCGATGATACGGTCGTGGAGACTTGTAAATTCACTGGTTTCGGGGGTTTGAGCAACCGCAGCGCGAATAGGGTTCAGATCGACATACGTCATACACGCAGCAATGGCGGTTTCATCGAGCAGGGGTTGCGCTTTGAAGCGGGCTTCCCAAAAGTGGCCGGTGACGTCGTCTTCGCGATTGGCACGCTTGGCAATCGGTTCCGAAATACATTTCATGAACCACGAAATACTGGCAAGCCGACGGCGTTTGTCGGCGACGCCGATGGAGCTGTTTTTGATGTGATTCAGCTCTTCTGTGGTGGGCTGTTCCGGAAGGCCGTCGGGAGTGCGACGCTGGGGAAAAAGCGTCCACCAGCGGAGTGCCACTTCGTCGTCAGACCATCCGGAAACAATATCCGGGCGACTACGAATGATCAGATGCATGTGGTTCGCCATGACGGCGTAACCGAGCACCTCGACAGCGAAAATTCCGGCTAGTTCTTCGAGGCGACTGCGGATCCATTGTCGGCGATGTGAATAATCGCGCCCAGACCTGCGATCACGCCCACAAAGATGATCGCGCCGCACACACCGACTGATGATGTGAAACACCTGAACATCAGTTTCGGAAAAGATCTCACGACGATTCACGCGGGGCATCTTCAACCTTTCAGAAAAACGTTTTGCATACAATAAAAACTCAGACAAATCCTGTCAAGGTGCATGGCACCTTTGTGGACGATTTCTCTGGGATTTTTGCTGCAGGTGCCATGCACCTCAGGGCCGTACTTTGACCACCAATCCATTCGCCAGGAGTGCTGAGTTCACTGGGGTTTACCCTAAGACTCTGTGCCCTCTGTGCCCTCTGTGTTTAAGAAAAACACTCTTTTTAACCTTCATCATCCGCGATGACGTCCCGGAATTGTGGACGGCCGCTGATGCTGCGCAATGAGTCGCCGGACGGCAGTCCGCGGGCAAAGAACACTGACATCACCCCTGTGAAATCGCCCCAATCGCGCTGCCGGTGTGGCTCAGAGGGGCTTCGCCCTTGCGCTGCAGGTGCCATGCACCTTACGGCCGTACTTGCGCTGCAGGTGCCATGCACCTTACGGCCGTATCCCGCGGCTGGATCGAGTCGCAGAACGACGTGTGGCGTGCGGTTGATGTCAATCGGCCGGTCAGGCTTTGGTGCGTTCCTGCTGCGGTACTGGCCGCGTTGGCACGTACCGTTACCGGGGGATTGACATCCATTTTTTGACGGCACCTGCCGTCAAAAAATAGAGCAGGAGGATGGAGAAAGGAGAGAGGAGACTCTCGACTTTCTCCATCCTCCTGCGGTCTCCTCTCCACTTTCTACTCTCTCGCTCGCACGCCCCAGCCTCGCCCTGGGATGACGAAACGGTGGTAAGGACACGTGAAATCGTCTCTCGGATTTCATGCAGACGCACCGGCGGGCATCTTGTTGTACCGACTCTTACCTCACGCAAAGGCGGCAAGGCGCAAAGCTGGAATTGTTAGAAATTTGAACTTTCTGTTCTTCCTTTGCGCCTTGGCGCCTTTGCGTGAGACCAACAGTTCTGACAACAACCGGCAGCGGAAGAGACGTCAACTCACAGGAAGAGCGATCCCAGCTTCGCGCTCCCGGCATCCCCTCTTGCCGGAAAGTCAAGCCCATGGGGCGGGCGTTTGCCGGCGCGATTGCGAACCAGGCGGGATTCAGCTGTCTTTCAGCTTGAATTTGGGGGATTGGCTGAGGAATGAGCGGGGGTTGTCGAGGGTGACACGATCGACGAGTTCGCTGGTGTGTCCGCGGCGGCTGAGTTCCAGTCGGGCTTTGGGGACGGCGAGCGGATCGCTGCAGCCCCAGTCGCCGGCGGAGTTCATCCAGATGCGTTCTGAACCGTACATTTCGATGACGTCAGCTGCACGCTGTGGGGTCATTTTGGTGTCGGGATAGAGCGTCATTCCGGCCCAGAACCCGCGATCGAGGACCTCTGCGACCGTATGTTCCTCGACGTGATCGATGAGAATGCGTTCCGGCGGCACGTGGCTGGCTCGAAGTGCGTCCATGATCAGCCGGGTGCCTTTGAGTTTGTCTTCGAGATGCGGCGTGTGAACGAGAATCAGCTGGTTATGGGTTTCGGCGAGAGCGATTTGTTCTTCAAGAATGATCAGTTCGTTGCGAGTGTTTTTGTTGAGTCCGATTTCGCCAATTCCGAGTACGGTGTCGCATTTGAGGAATTCGGGAATGATGGCGATGACGTCCCTTGCGAAGGCGGGGTCATCAGCTTCCTTGGGGTTGATGCAGAGCCACGTGAAGTGCTGGATTCCAAACAGCGCAGCGCGGCGCGGTTCGTATTCGGTGAGCTGCCGGAAGTAGTCAGAGAAGCCTTTGGCCGACGAACGATCAAAGCCGGCCCAGAAGGCGGGTTCGGTGATTGCGATACAGCCGGACTGGGCCATCCGCTGGTAGTCATCGGTGGTCCGGGAGACCATGTGGATATGGGGGTCGATGTATTTCATGGAGTGGATCCTTCGCTGAGCCTGACTGCCCCGAGTGCTCCCTTCATGCCGTGGGCGGACTGTGGGAGATCAGTCGTATGGTCACTGAGAAGATGCAGGATGCGGGCGGTGCGCTGCGGCTGATTGTCGGCAAGCACAGCGACCGCCTGACGAAGCGCCAGTTCGCGAAAGTCGGGTTCGCCGGAATCACTGCTGCGGTCGAGACGATCGAGAAAAGCGGCGACATCGAGCAGACGTGCGCGATGCTCGAGAAAGTACTGCTGGATCACCTGTTGGCGAGTCAGTGGACACGTGCTGGAAGCCGTTTTCATAAAGCGTTTCTTTCGGACCTGGTCAGCGGACAGCCGGGCGGTTGTTTGTTGTTTGTTGTTTGTTGTCTGTTGTTTGTTGTTTGTTGTTTGTTGGGGGTTGTTTGTTGGGGGTTGGGGGTTGGGGGTTGGGGGTTGGGGGACTTTCGGTATTTGCTGTCTGGCCATTACACAGTGATTTTTCGATTGCGGCTGGTGACGTCCCACCATTCTGTGAGTCGACCGTTGTCGATGATGGCGACTTTATCGTAGAGGGCGCTGGTGGGGCAGACGTGGACGGGCATGGCGAGGAGGACGTCACCGGGTGTGTAGCGATCTGCGAGAGGAGTGACGAGGACCATGTGTTCTTCGCTGTGGATGTCCTGTACGGCATCGGGGAGGTCGGGGAACCATGCGCGGTGACCTTTGGGGGGATCGGCGGCGATGGATTTGTTTCCGAGGTCAACTGTGAGGCGATCTTTGGCGGGTCGACTGACGACTCGGGTTACGACAGCGGCTGCGGGAGCGAACGGGAGGTCCGGGAAGTGGAGTCCGTACCCGGAATCGCTGAGGACGGAGGTTCCGGGGCAGGTTTCGATGCCGGGATCGGCCATGGCGGCGTAGCAGGGGAACGTGGGGGTACCGCCACAGGCGAGAGCGGGGACGGTTGAGCCGAGCGATTCTACGGCGGCTTTCAGAGCGAGGACTCGCGGCCATTGTGCAGCGACGGCGTTGATGCGATCCCCACGATTTTCCTGCCGCTGATGTCCATCGTAGACCTGGAAGCCGGCCTGAGTGAGTCCGGGGAGGGAGCGGATGGAGTTGTAGAGTTGTGGTGCGGAGGTCGTTTCGGGGGTGATACCGGTGCGATCCATGCCGATGTTGACATCGAGCATCACTCCGATGGAGACGCCGGCGGCGGCGGCAGCGGCGGAGAGAGCCTGCAGGGGAACGGGATGGTCGCAGGTGCATTTGAAGCTGCAGTGGGGGAACATCTGGGCGAGTTTGACAATTCGCTGGATGTTGGGTCCGACGGGGTTGTAGGCAAGGAGCACATCGGTGGCTCCGGCGGCGGCGCACATTTCGGATTCAGCGATGGTGGCAGCCTTATGTTTGACGACGCCGCGTTGAACCCAGAGCCGAATAATTTCGGCCATTTTGTGTGTTTTGCAGTGTGGCCGAAGGCGTTCGGGCGATCGAGCGACCTGCAGCATGGAGTCGAGGTTATTGAGCAGTCGATCGCGGAAGATGACGTAGGCGGGGCTGTTGAGTCTGGCGAGTTCTTCGGGGAGGATGGTGGGCAGAGTGAGCGACATTCGCGGATTCCTGCGGCGGACAGAGGGCGGACGGAAGCGATCAGGTTGGGATTGTAGACTTCCTGTTGAGAACAATCACGTGAGCCGGGTCTGGGAAAATCCATCACTCTCCGCAGCTCTGAGCCGGAATTTACCCCCGACTTTCCGAATTTTTTCCCTGGAAGTGGCCTCCAGCCCCGCTCGTGATAACATCCCGTCCGATCAGCGGCCCATCAGGACAGTTCCAGGGTGCGGGCAAAGTTTTGCAGGAGAGTGAATTCGTGGGTGAATCAGTAGTGCTGGCATACAGTGGCGGTCTGGATACTTCGGTCCTCGTGGGCTGGCTGCAGGACAAGGGTTACGACGTCCACTGTTTGTACGTGGATTTGGGTCAGCCGTGTGAAGACCGTGCTGCGATCATGAAGAAGGCTCACGACATCGGAGCGATGTCAGCTGAGATCGTGGATGTGCGGGAAGAATTGTGTCGCGACTTCGCCTTCCCGGTGCTTCAGTGGCAGGCGCGCTACGAGAACATCTATCTGATGGGCACCAGCATCGCTCGACCGCTGATTGCCAAAGCCTGTCTGCAGCGCGCACGCGAAGTCGGCGCGGTCGCGTTTGCTCACGGTGCCACCGGCAAGGGCAACGACCAGTGCCGTTTTCAGCTGGCCGCTGAAGCGCTGGAACCATCCGTTCGCATCATCGCTCCATGGCGGATGGCCGAGTTTCGCGACACTTTCCCCGGCCGTGCCGAGATGCTGGATTACTGCGAACGCAAAAACATCCCAGTCAAAGCCACAGCAAAGAAGCCCTATTCCAGCGACGAAAACTGCCTGCACATCAGTTACGAAGCGGGTGATCTGGAGGATCCGACGGTCGATGGTCAGCAGATCATCGACTTCGGCATGACGGTCGCCCCGCAGCAGGCACCTGATCACGAAGAAGTCGTCAGCATCACATTCGAAAGTGGTATTCCGGTCGCCGTGAACGGTCAGCGATATTCCCCCGCTGCGCTCGTCCATGAACTCAACGCCATCGGCGGGCGGAATGGTTGTGGACGCATCGACATCGTCGAAAATCGCTTCGTCGGCATGAAAAGCCGCGGCGTCTACGAAGCTCCCGGAATGACGCTGCTCTACGCCGCTCATCAGGGACTTGAACAGCTCACCCTCGACCGCGACCTCACGCATCTCCGCGATACACTCAGCCCGCAGGTTGCGGAAATGGTCTATTACGGCTTCTGGTACTGCGCCAAAATGGATGCTCTGATGGCCTTCATCCGCGAAACTCAGAAGCCCGTCACTGGCGAAATCCAGCTCACGCTTTACAAAGGCAATGTCCGCGTCAGCAGCCGCAAGTCACCTTACAGCCTTTACAAGGCGGACATCGCCAGCATGGAAAAAGGCGGCTCTTACGATCAAACCGACGCCGAAGGCTTCCTGCGAATCATGGGACTTCCGGTCCGTGTGCAGGGAGCTGTGCGGCCGCGCAGCTATTAGGCCGGCAGAGCTGAGCTTGCAGGGCAGTCTCGACTGGGGACCGTTTTCTCACTGAGGCGGTCCCAGCAGATTTTCTTCAATAAACCGCACCGTGGCGTGGAACTGAAAGTCGGTGTTGTCCTTTTTGCGGAAGCCGTGTCCTTCGTCGCTAGCCATGAGGTACCAGACGGCGGTGCCGTTGCCGCGAACTTTCTGCACAATCTGTTCGGCTTCTGAAAGCGGCACGCGGGGATCATTTTTCCCCTGCACCACAAACAGCGGTCGCTGGATGTGGGCAGCATTGTTCAGTGGTGCGATTTGTTCGAAGAATGACAGCATCTGCGGATCGCGTTCATCGCCGTATTCCGCGCGGCGCAGATCGCGTCGCCAGGCTTCGGTGTTTCTCAGGAATGTGGCGAAGTGCGAGATGCCAACAACATCAAGCGCACAGCGGATGCGGTCGTTGTAGTTCACGGCACAGGCCAGAGTCATGTAGCCGCCATAGCTTCCACCAGTGATCATCACGCGTGAAGGATCGAGATCCGGCTGGGTGGCAATCCAGTCCAGCAGAGTTCCGATGTCCTTTACCGAGTCTTCGCGTTTCATTCCATTGTCGAGTGCCACAAAAGTCTTCCCAAAACCACTCGATCCACGCACATTCGGAAGGATCAGAGCAATTCCCATTTCATTCAGGAGGTAGTTGTTGCGTCCCTGAAAGATCGGCCTTGACTGGCTTTCAGGGCCTCCGTGGATACTGATGATCACGGGCCTCGGCCCCTTGAACGACTGGGGCGGTCGATAGAGAAAACCGGTAATCGGCAGTTTATCAAAACTTTCCCAGCGAATCAGCTGGGCTTCAGACAGCAGGTCCGCGTTGAGCCCACCCAGTTCACTTTCCGTCCAGCGCGTGATGACACCTGTGTCGGTATTCAGCGAATACACGTCAGAGGGAGAGCGAGCAGAACTGACCGAGAAACCAACATCCACCCCATTTTCATGCCATTCAAGGCCACCCAGAACGCCAGCCGGCAGCCCCTGCACCGGGCGGCTGGAATCTGTATGCAGCCAAAGCCGTGAGAGACCATTTTCGTTGGTTTCGTAGATCAGTCGGCTGCCATCCGGAGACAGATCAAAACTTTCCACATCTGCCCGAAGATCACTGGTGATCCATTCAATTTTTCGTGATTCCAGATCCATCCGCCCCAATCGCCGGAATTCGTTGTCGAGATCGGAGGTGATATACAGGCTGCGACCGTCTGCGCTGCAGCGAGCGTCACCCCAGGCGATATCCTGATCCTGTGGTGTGAGCGGCTGCATGGAATCGTTGGCAACGTCAATCCGCCACAGCACTGAACGATTGATCGAAAAATACTGGCGGGCAAATACGGCTGAATCATCCGGTGACCAGTCGAGGGCGCTCCAGCCGCTGCCCATCAGTTCGATGAGCGGCCGGCTGGTTTCCGGGTGCCATGGATTCATCAGCCACAAGTCACGATCAGTACCATTTCGGCGAGTTGTGGCGTAGACAAATTGTGTTTTCGCACGGTTCCAGAGTACGCCGCCATTCTGAGAACGGCCGCCATCCGTCAGCAGAGTGGACCGACCGGTATCAAGATCAAGGCGATAGAGCTGACTGAATTCGTTGCCGCCGGTATCCCGGCTGTAGATGATGTACCGTCCCTGTTTCGGTTCCCACGAAGCGGAGGCGACCGGCTCGGGGAAGAACGTGATCTGCCTGCGGGCACCACCAGGCATGCGTACTTCGTGTACCTGAGCGGTGTTGCCGAACCGGGTTGAAATCAGCAGTTCGCGCCGCAGCGGATGCCAGCCAAGAAACCCGGCAGCACGGAATTCGGTATACCGTGCGGTTTCTTCCGCGAGCTTTCGCGGAATGACCGGGATACCTTCCGCCACAAGCGCAGCAGGAAGTGGTATGACCTCCTGAGCGACTGCGGGGCAGCACAGGGACAGGGTGAGCAGAAGAAACGAACGGACAGAAAGCAAACTCATCGAACGAAACTTTCAGATGGGCAGGCTGAATCTGTGGTGCCAATCGTGTTGCAGGCTGCAATCAGGGACGAGGATTTCTTTCGGGCCAGGAATAGGCGACGCGAGCATTCAGGTGACAGAAACGAGCCAGTGCGGTGGGGCTGCGTGTGGCGGCATCTTCGAGTGTCAGTCGCTGTACGGTGCGGTAATCCGCTGCCCGCTCGCACACCGGCCAGTTACTCCCGTAAATCACTCGCTCTTCACCAAACGCATTCCAGACCACATCAAGATACGGACGGTAGAAGGCAGAATCGTCGGGAGCCCGGCCGCCATCCCGCGCTGCGCCTTCCACGAGGGCGGAGACCTTGCAGTAGACGTTGGCGTGCTGAGCCGCCTCGCGAATGCCGGACTGCCAGTCTGCCGGTGGCTGATCGGCCGTGATTCGCACATTGCCGATGTGATTCAGAATCCAGTGCAGCTGAGGAACTTTGCCGGCGGCGGCGCCGATCAATCCCGGAGTATCGGGTCCGCCGTTGACATCCAGTACGAGGTTGTGATCCGCCAGAAGCTGCAGCGCGGCCCAGTCGTCCCGTTGCAGAAACTCCTGAATCACCCCCGAACCCACCCGAATACCTCGAAACAGCGGATTCGCCGCGTACCGTTTGACCTGTTTTCGAAAATCGTCCGAGAGTGGACTGGCGACACCGGTGAAGCGACCGATGATGCCGACGATGAAGGGGTCGTCCTGAGCCAGCTGCAGCAGCCAGTCGTTGTCTTCAAGTCGGGAGCTGGCTTCGACAATCAGTGTTCCGGTGAGCGGCCGATGCTGCGGCTGAGCGCGCAGATGTTCCGGAAGTACAGGGCGATAAAGCGGTGTGTCCTTTGCAGGCCAGGGGATGCCTTCCGGACGACGCGGGTCGTAGAAGTGCGTGTGACAGTCGATGACCGGGATACTGGCAATACTGGCAAGTGATTCCTCGCGACTGCCGGCCGACAGCATGGCGACGGCCGAGCTCGCAGGCAGTGCCGCGGCAGTGACTGTTGTGAGGCTTTGCGAAAGGAAGGTTCGACGCTGCATTTCGATCATCTCCCGGCGGATCAACAGATCGCCTGAATCGGGTTACCGAAGTCGATTTCCAGCCGCTTGTGACCGGGGATTTCCAGCTGTCTGGGATCCAGTCCCAGCTGCTGCAGGACGGTGGCATGGATGTCGGTCACGTAATGTCGATCCTCAACCGCATGAAAACCAATCTCATCGGTTGCTCCATGGACCACACCACCACGAATACCACCACCGGCCATCCAGACACTGAATCCATAGGGATGGTGGTCGCGGCCATCTGAGTTTTCAGCTCCGGGGGTGCGTCCAAACTCGGTGGCCCAGACCACCAGAGTTTCATCGAGCATTCCGCGTTGTTTGAGATCGCGGAGCAGTCCGGCGATGGGCTGATCCACCGCGCGGCAGCGGGTGGAGTGATTCTTGAGGAGCTGGGAATGGGCGTCCCAGCCATCGTCGTAGATCTGCACGAAGCGAACGCCGCGCTCCACCAGCCTCCGTGCTGCCAGACTGAATCGTCCCACGCGTTCAGCGGCGGGATCGTTGAGTCCATAGAGGGCCTGAGTTTCCTGTGTTTCGTCGCTGAGCCGCACCAGATCCGGCACGGACGTCTGCATTCGAAAGGCAAGTTCATAACTTTGAATGCGGGCACGCATCGCAGGATCATCGGGGTATTCGACGCCGGCCAGCCCGTTCAGCTGCCGCAGCAGTTGCAGCTGTCGCTTACGTTCCCCCCTTGAGACGCTGGGACCGGGAGTGGCGAAGGCGAGTGGACTGGCGGGATCCAGTGACAGCGGGATTCCGGCGAATTCCGGTCCCAGATAACTGGCGGTGTGCGCACCCGAACCCCCGCAGCAGTCGCCGGGACCACCACCGAGGACTATGAATTCAGGCAGGTTCTGATTGAGCGATCCCAGTCCGTAACTGACCCAGGAACCGATGGATGGATGGAAGCCATCGAAAATGTGTCGCCCGGTATGAAACTGAAGCTGGGCAGCATGATCGTTGTCGGTCGTCCAGACCGAGCGAACGAGGGCGAGGTCATCGGCACAGCCACCGACATGGGGCCACCAGTCGCTGACTTCCATGCCACATTCACCGCGTTTGCGAAAACGGGTCTGGAGCGGATAGAGTCGTGCCATCAGGGCTCGCGGCGTGCCGGCAAAGTCGCGGACATTTTTGCGATAGAAGGGCGAATCCAGTACGGTGCTGCGATAGGGCGATTCGTCGATGGTCAGCCCGGCATACCGATTGACCGCCGGTTTGTGATCGAAGCTCTCAAGGTGACTGGTCCCCCCCAGCATGAAGTACCAGATGACACTTTTGGCTTTGGGAATTCGCATCTGCTGAGGCGTTGACTCGGTACTGCCTGAGGCTGCTCGGGCAACGCCATCGCCGGTCAGCAGCGAACCAAGAGCAAGCCCGGTGACGCCCATTCCCATGTCAGCAAGGCACGTGCGGCGGGATGTGGGACGGTTTGGCTGAGACTGCTGCGGGGGCCGCGGCGGCTGCGAGGGCGGCAGTTTGTGTGTGAGTTGTGTTTGCAGATTTGCGGGAACCATGGCGGGTGTCCGGAGGAGTTGGCCGTCAGCGGATGGTGACGAAGTCGTTGTGGCTGAAGAGCACCAGCAGGAGGTTTTCGCGGGCACGCTGGCGAGGATCGGTAGAAGGCGGCAGCCGGGCAGTTTCGGGCCCCGTGGTGTAGACGGTGCCGGACTCTGCTGCAGCGGCTGCGTCCGAGAGGAAAGTTTCGCAGGCTGTGATTTCGGCAGCTGCAGGCGAGCGGGAAAGAACAGTTTCAAACGCACTATATATATAGGTATGCTCGCTGATCTGCCCGTCGCTTCCGGCAGCCGCGGTGCGGAGTTGTTCAGCCAGTCGGCGAGCAGAATCGATGGCGAGGCCGCTGTTGAGCAGGGCCAGTGCCTGCTGAGGAATTACGCTGGACTGCCGGCGGTAACATTCGTTCGGATTGGCCACGTCGAACGGTTCCAGCAGTGTGGCCTTTTCGTTGGGTGTGTTACGAAAATACAAACTGCGGCGAGGAATCAGCTGCATCTGCTGTTCAGGGATCTCCGGTCCGCCGTGAGACACATCCAGCTGACTGCTGGCAGCGAGCAGGCTGTCGCGGACGGATTCCGCTTCCATGCGTCGAGAGTTCATCCGCCACAGCCAGCGGTTGGCAGGGTCGAGCTGAACATTGGTGGCCATGGCCTGTGCAGCGGCGGGGTTGGCGGCCGGATCCGCGACGGCTGTTGCAGAACTTTGGCGGTAGACGGATGACAGCACAATCAGGCGGTGCAGCGGCTTCATTCGCCAGCCGTTCTGAATCAGTTGTGCGGCAAGCCAGTCGAGCAGTTCGGGGTGTGAGGGCTGACTGCCGTTGAGTCCGAAATTGGCAACGCTGGGGACGAGAGCTTCACCGAAATGCCTGAGCCAGATATGGTTGACGGCGATTCGAGCGGTGCGGGGATTGTCGGGGCTGGCGATCCAGCGAGCGAGTGCCAGTCGGCGGCCGGAGGATGTTTTTGGCCATGCGGGTGCGATGGGCGTGAATTCAGCGGCTCCGGAATCGCGCTGTGTTTCGAGGGTTGCGATGCGTCCGAGAACTTCATCGACTTTTTTGCGTGCGGCAGCGACCGCGGGTGAGTCCGGGGATGCTGCGGGCAGGGCTGCAGACTGGGCGGTGGACTGGGCGGCAAGCAGGGTTTCTTCAAGCAGATTCTGCGCGGTGACCAGTTCTGTGCGGGCAGCGGCAATGGCGGCCTGTTTTTCGGCGCGGGCGGCAGCGATTGCAAGCGGCTGCGCCTGGGTGGACGGCACTTCGCGACTGCGGGCGTTTTCGGCAGCCAGACGGGCTTGAAGAGCCGCCCGGTCGGCTGCGGCCGTTTCGACGGCTGCCGCAGCCACCTGGGCAGCAGCCTGTTGTTGCCGTGCGGCACTGCGAAGACTGGCGGGTGTGGGAACAAGTGGCCGGATGCTGACTTCCAGAAACTCTGCGCTGCCCTGATGAACCCACAGAGCAAACCGGCCTTCACGTCGCGGAGTGGGCATGATGTAGTCGAGCTTTTGTTCGCCATTGAGCCGAATGATCAATTGCTGGTCACGCACCATGATGTCCACCCGCGTCTCCTCACCAACCTTCAGTGGTGTGCTGACGATGCCGGCGGCCGGATACTGCTGCTGGCCATTGAGCCGATGAAAGGCCTGGATGCTCTGGGCAGCATCGCCGGTGCTGGTGTAGACATCCTGCGAGTCACCGGGATTGAGGTAATCAAAACTGAAACCGACAGAGCGATAGCTGCCTGGCTGGAGCGTTCGCCAGCGGACAGTGGCTTCGAAGTTTCTGGGCAGCACAGGTTCAGCGGTGATGGTGGCAAAGCTGGTGACAGCTGTTTCCCTCAGGACGCCGTCTTTCCACTGCCAGTCACCGCTGAGGGCTTTCCAAACGGGCGAAGGCTGCTGGAAGGTGTCCTGCAGGATTGGTGCTGGCGGCGTGGTTGGCTGTCCGGAGGCACTGACGGCGGCCGCAGCGGCTTCGGCCTGGGTGGCGGCGGCTTCAGCTGCGGCGGCGGTCGCGGTCGCCGCCTCAAGCTGGGCACGGCGTTCATTCACCAGCAGTTCAGCTCGTTGCAGCATGTCATCGGCAACCTCGGGCCGCAGATGCGGATACCACGCTTCGACAGGCAGGCTGACGGGAGTGATATCAATGGAGCCGCCGAGTATCGCGGGGACTCCGGGCATGATGGGTCGAGTTTTGTCGGGGTAGCGGTTATCACCGCGTTCAAAGAGGAATGTCGGGGCTTCGGGTTCGCGGTCGAAAACGCGGGCGATGCCTTCTTTAAGCACCGGTCCGAGCGTGGCATCTTTCTCGGTGTTCAGATTACCGGAGAACGGGTCGGTGCGAACATCATGGGGTTCAAAGAAGGCGCGAAAGCGGTAATAGTCTTCGTGTGTGATGGGGTCGAACTTGTGATCGTGACAGCGGGCGCAGCGAAGTGTCAGTCCAAGGAAAGCCTGGGCGGTTTGTTCGACTGTTTCAAACATCCAGACGTTGCGATCGAACTTATACCAATTGCGTCCCAGAAAGCCGGTGGCTCGGAGCACATCGGGGTCTGCAGGAGCCAGCTCATCACCGGCCAGCATCTCCTGAATCATGCGGTCATAGGGTTTGTCGGCATTGAGTGATTCCACGATCCAGTCCCGCCAGCGCCAGATGTGTCGCTGGCTGTAGCGAATCTCGTTGATGCCACGGCTGCCGTACCAGTCACTGTAACGCCAGACGTCCATCCAGTGTCGTCCCCAGCGCTGCCCGTATTCGAGCCGGTTAAGGAGCTGGTCAACCGTCTTTTCGTAGCGCTGTGGGTCAGAATCGGCCAGCCAGGCCTGGAGTTCAGCGCGCGTCGGGGGAATGCCGATCAGATCGAGATAAAGACGGCGAAGGAGGACTTCGGGGCGAGCATCCGGGCTGGGCTGGAGTCCTTTGCTGTCGTGCTGTTGTGAAATAAACGCATCAATCGGATTGCGAACCCATGCTTTTTGGTTGACTTGAGGAACCGGAGGTGAATGGATCGCCCTGCAGGACCACCATGACGCGGGATCTGCAGGAGGTTGTTCATCGGCAGGAAAGCGGGCACCGGCGGCGATCCAGGATGTGACCAGTTCCAGTTGTTGCCGGTTGAGCCGTTCGCCTTCCCCGGCAGGCGGCATTCGCAGGGTGTCGTCGGATGAGTTGACCTTCTGCAGGAGCAGACTTTGTTCGGGTTGACCGGGAATCACGGCGGGGCCGGATTCGCCGCCGTGATGAATTCCGCCGCCGAAGTCCAGCCGGAGTCCGCCGGCCTGCCTGAGCACCCCGTGGCAGGCTGCACATTTCTGTGCCAGCAGGGGCCGAATCTCGCGTTGATAAAGGTCGTCAGCGGACAGCGGTGAGCAGCAAAGGCAGAACAGGAGTGCTGTGAGGCCACCGCACAGGTGAAGTCGCGGAGGCACGGCCTGAAGAATCTGCTTCGAGAGTGCCGGAACCTTTGCTGACGTGTTGATCATGCCACACCCACCGATTGTTCAGCTGAGGATTTCATGGATGACGTGGCCATGCACGTCGGTCAGTCGACGATCGACGCCATCGTGACGAACGGTGAGTCGCGTGTGGTCGATGCCGAGCAGGTGCAGGATGGTGGCATGAACATCGTAGACCTGAGTGGGGTTGCTGCGGTCGAGCGGCTTATAGCCCCATTCGTCAGAGGGACCGTGGCTGATACCACCGCGAATGCCGGCTCCGCAGAGCCAGTTGGTGAACACCCATGGATTGTGATCACGTCCTTTGCTGCCCTGAGTTGAGGGCATGCGTCCGAACTCGGTGGTCCAGAGGACGATGGTGTCTTCGAGGAGTCCGCGCTGTTTGAGGTCCTTAAGGAGCGCTGCGGTGCCGATGGCCATACCCATGGCGAGCGGCTTGTGGTCGCGTTCGATGTCCTCGTGGCTGTCCCAGTTGCGACGCGGGAAGCCGTTGTCGTTGCCGCTCCAGATCTGAATGAATCGAACGCCGCGTTCGAGCAGGCGGCGGGCGATGAGACATTTGCGGCCGAAGTATTCGGCTTCCTCCGGAATGTTGATTTCAGCAGGCCATGATCCGCCGGTCTCGGACAGACCATACATAGCTTTGGTGGCAGCAGTTTCCTGTGACAGATCGAAGGCCTCGGGGGCACTCAGCTGCATCCGTCCGGCCAGTTCGTAGGATCTGAGGCGGGATTCCAGACGGGAATCTCCCGGCCTTTGAGAATTGTAGCGCGCGTTCAGTCGCTGCAGGAGCTGGCGGCCGTCGGCTTCACCCGCAGGTGTCAGGTAGTCAGCCGTGGCCTGCAGGTCTTCAATCGGTTGTTCACGCTGCGGATAGATAATCGTTCCCTGACTGGATGCCGGCAGAAAGGCAGACGCCCAGTTTCGAGGACCGTTGCTGGCAAAGCCACGGTGGTCGGGAAGCACCACAAAGGTCGGAAGGTTTTCGTTGAGCGATCCAAGGGCCCACGTCACCCACGCGCCCATGCCCGGAAATCCAGGCCGATCAAATCCCGTCGACTGCAGATAGGTGGCCTGACTGTGCACACCGGTTCGGCCCGACATGTTGTGAATGAAGGCCATATCATCGACGACGGCCCCGAGCGGCTGTACAACGTCACTGAGGAACTTGCCGCTTTCACCGTAAGGACGAAAGGCGAACGGCGATTTCATCCACGGACCAAGACCATTTTGAAAGGCCTCAACCTTTTCACCAAAACTGGATGGTTCGCCGTGGTGCTTTTCCAGCTGCGGCTTGTGATCCCAGAGATCAAGGTGACTGGCGGCGCCGCCCATGAACAGCTGAATGATGCGTCTGGCTTTCGGCGGGTGATGCAGCACTTTGAGAGTGCCACCCGCGCCGACCGCATCGAGGCCCTCTGCAGCCGGGAACACAGCCGAGGCCTGCGCAGACCGCGTGGATTCTTCGTGCAGCATGATGGACGCGGCCAGAGCGGCAAATTCAGATGCCGCGTGCAGACTGCGTCGACGCGTGGGCAGAAAGGCAGGAGCCCAGTTCGTCATGGTGAAATCCGAACTGCGGAAGAGTGTTGGGGGGGGGAGAAGCAGTGGTTGCGTGAGTGTACCGTCTCAACGCTCCTGAAGTCACGTGAAAAGCCCGCCGATTGTCGGGAACTCGGCCTGCGTGGTTGATTGGGACGGCGCGGTCACTTAGGGTGCGGCTAATGGGAAACATGACTTCGAAGCTGAGAGGAAGCTTTTCGGTGACCTGCAGAACTTTCGTGACTGGCATCTTCTTCCAGTTCATCCAGCTGGCCTGCCTCTGCCGTTGTCCGGCAGACGAGCCGATGGAAATCATCGTCACGGACTCCGCCACCGGTCGCGGAATTCCGCTGGTCGAGCTGGTGACTGTGGACGACGTTGTGTACGTCACCGACAGCGCCGGCAGAGTTGCTCTGGATGAACCGGACCTCCGAGGACAGTCCTTGTTTCTCAAACCCCGTTCGCCAGGCTATGAGGCGGCGAAGGATGGCTTCGGCATCGCAGGCTCACGCATCCTTGTTCAACCCGGCGGAAAAGCTCAGATTGTGCTCGAACGGAAAAACATGGCTGAACGTCTGTACCGCATCACTGGCCGAGACGTGTACCGCGACAGTCTGCGTTTGCATCATCCGGCCCCGATTCAGGCTCCGTTGAGCAACGGGCTGGTTGCCGGGCAGGATTCTGTGCAAACCGTCGTCTACCGAAATCGACTGCACTGGTTCTGGGGCGACACCAGTCGTTTGTCATATCCGCTGGGATTGTTTCGCACAGCGGGAGCCATCAGTGACGTGCCGGGGCCGGGTAAGTTGCTGCCTGATATGGGCATTGATCTGGTTTATTTCACAAATGCGGAGGGATTTGCGCGGGCGATGGTGTCGCTTCCGGAGTCAGAGGGAGTGGTGTGGATCCAGGGACTGGCGGTCGTCCCCGATGCGACAGGGCGGGAACGAATGGTCTGCAGCTATTCCCGCCGCCGCGGGCTTGAACAGCCATTGCAGCAGGGACATTTGATCTGGAATGACGACAAGGAAGTCTTTGAAAAACTCAGCGACTTCCCGCTGGAAGAAACCTGGCGATTCCTTCAGGCCCATCCCATCCGCCAGACGATCGAAGGTCGGGACTACCTGGTCTGTGGAAACCCGTTTCCGGTGGTACGGATTCCGGCGAATGTGGAGGCGTTAAGTCAGCCGGACCTCTGGGAGTCCTGGACCTGCCTTGGCGCTGTCAGCGATGCCGATGCCCCAGTACCTGTTCGGGGCACTGATGGTCGTCCTGAGTGGGGCTGGAAACGAGCTTCTCCGGTGACGCAGCAGTTGGAAGAACGCTGGCTTCGAAGTGGACTGATGCAGCCGGAAGAACTGAGATTTCTTCCCAGGAACGCGCTGGATTCGGCCCGGCGAGTGCTGCTGCACGGCGGCAGTGTCAGCTGGAATGACTGGCGACAACGCTGGGTGCTGATCGGCAATGCACAACACTGGGAACGCGGATCCGCTTCGTTCCTCGGTGAGGTTTATTACTCGGAAGCAGACAGCCCTCAGGGGCCATATTCGAAAGCCCTGCTGATCGCCACTCATCCGGGTCAGTCATTTTACAACCCCTGCCAGCACCCGGAATTTGCTGAGAGCGGCGGGCGACGGATTCTGTTCGAGGGCACCTACACAAATATGTTCACAAATTCGCCAGCCACTCCGCGGTATAACTACAATCAGCTGATGTATCGGCTGGACCTTGGGAATTCCAGATTGTCTGACGTCTTTGGTGAACGGCTCAATCCCTGAACAGATCGCCTGGTTGTACTGGTGTTCCAGGAACGCTCAACCGACAATTGCGGCGTCTTCAGGCCTGGCTGCAACGACATCGCATCAGCATCACGCCACGCTCTTTCCACGCGCCGTATGGTTGCGGGCGTTCCGCGTTTCCTGGTTTGGCCTGCAGCAGCGCCGGAACGTACGCAGCAGACACCCCCTGCGATCACGGCCTGTAAGGCCAGTTCCACCAGCCCGGGATGCAATCCTGGGCCCCCGGCCCGAGCGTTCTTTCGGCATTCAGGTGCCATGCACCTTTGGTCTCAAGGTGCCATGCACCTTTTGTCGTTCAGGTCGTTCAGGTGCCATGCACCTTTGGTAGAATTTCCAGTGTTTTAGCAGCTGACGACGCATCGCTGTGCGCGGCTGTGCAGGCCGCGAGTCCGGCCCCTGGCCCCGGTGCGCTGGCAGTCATTTCTGCCCGCGGGGCATCGATGGTTCCCGTGGGTGTGTGTGGCTATGGCCTTGACTTTCCTGCAAGAGGGAGTGCCGGGAGGGCGAAGCTCCTGCTGAGCCGCATCCCTGCCGCGAGGACTGCGGCGATCCCCGCTGCTTCGCAAAATTGCTGGCAATCGCTCACAGTGCGGACCAGCGTTCGGTGGCTCGGCAGGAGCCTCACCCTCCCGGGTCTTCACCCGTCTGTTCACGCGGTTCCAGAGAACTTGAACGCCATTGGGCTGCGCCACTCGGCTGAGCGGTTGAGCGGAAGCCCCCGGCTATGTTTTGCACCGAAGGTGCACGCGCTGGCGAGGGCGTGGGTGGGGCGTTGGCAGGGGCCTTTGCCCGCAGGCTGCCGCCATGCGGCTGCGATTGCGGGCATTCAGGTGCCATGCACCTTTGGTAGAATTTCCAGTGTTTTAGCAGCTGACGACGCATCGCTGTGCGCGGCTGTGCAGGCCGCGAGTCCGGCCCCTGGCCCCGGTGCGCCGGCAGTTATTTTTGCCCGCGGGGCATCGATGGTTCCCGTGGGGGTGTGGGGGGGGACGTGATTCTCCTGTCGGGACTGGCGTTGATGAAGTGGCCGGAACATGGCCCGGGCGAACCTCGGATTCACTGTCGCCCCGCCACATCTCGACACACGCCCGCCACCCTGAATACGGCGGGATCCTGCTAAGCACTGCCCCTGCGGGGCGACGACGTCCCGGGGACGCGTAATCTGGCATTTCATACCTTGCTGACTGGAGCTGGCCTTACAGGGCGAAAATGCAAAACCGGGAACACAACGAGGCATCTCGGTTTCCTGCACGCCCGCCCAGGCCACCTGGGATTGACCTGCTGCCACATTTCCAGCAAACTCCGGAAGTTTCGAAGTGCTTTCGGCATTGATCGCCGATAATTGCTGTTTTTTCCTACCGCAGTGTGGCCGCATGAATTCAGGTCCCAAACCCGACCGACTGGAACTGGCACGACTGGAGAAGCTGGAGAAGATCCAGTCGCTAGGTCTTGATCCGTGGGGGAGTCGTTTTGACAACCATGAGGCGTTATCAGCCGTGCGCGCCCGGTGTCCGCAGGAATCGGGAGTGGACGGGGAGCTGGTTCGAGTTGCGGGTCGCATCATGGGCCGTCGCAAGGCGGGTAAGCTGCGGTTTATCGACCTGCAGGACCAGACCGGCACGATTCAGCTGCTCTGTTCGCGTGGCGAGATGTCGGATGAGCAGTGGGAGCTTGTGGGGGCTCTGGACGACGGGGACCTTGTGGGCATCGACGGCCCGCTGCGTCGCACGAACACAGGTGAAGTTTCGGTGTTCGTCCAGCGTCTGCACATTCTCTGCAAATCCCTGGCGCAGCCACCGGAAAAATTTCACGGTCTGAAGGACGCAGAGATTCTCGTTCGTCAGCGGTATCTGGATTTGATTTACACCGAGGGCGTGCTGCAGCGAATGCTGAAACGCTCCACGATCATCGATTCCGTCCGCCAGACTCTGCGGCAGCAGCGATTTCATGAGGTGGAAACGCCGGTGCTGCACGCGATCGCCGGGGGTGCTGCAGCGCGGCCATTCATTACGCACCACAATGCGCTCGACATGCCGCTTTTCCTCCGCATCGCGCTCGAACTGCACCTCAAAAGATTGCTGGTGGGGGGCATCGAGAGGGTCTATGAGATCGGTCGCGTTTTTCGGAATGAAGGTGTGGATGCAACCCACAATCCTGAATTCACGATGATCGAGATCTACCAGGCCTATGGCAACTATGAAACGATGATGGAACTGACAGAGCAGATCATTGCGAACGCCTGTGTCGCTGTGAACGGTGGCCTGCAGATTCCATGGAACGAAGGTACGATTGACCTCACACCGCCATGGCCCCGCCGTCGTTACGCCGAGTTGTTCCTTGAACATGCAGGCTGCGACATGCGTGACGAAACAGCCGTCGCTGCCGTTGCGGCAAGGCTCGGTATCGAAACAGCCGGAGTCCACCCGGATGTGCTCATCAGCGAGGTCTTTGAACGAACGGTCGAAAATCATCTGCATGGGCCTGTGTTCGTGATCGATTACCCGGCATCACTCTGCCCGCTCACCAAACGCAGCAGCTCCGACCCGTCCATTGCAGAGCGTTTCGAACTGTACATTCGGGGTATGGAGCTGGCCAACGCTTACACGGAACTGAACGATCCTCGGCTCCAGGAAGAGCTTTTCCGGACACAGCTGGCGGGCCAGTCCGAAGAAGACTCGATGGCCAAAATGGACCACGACTTTGTCCGCGCTCTGAAGGTTGGAATGCCGCCTGCCGGTGGTCTGGGAATTGGCATCGATCGCCTCGTGATGCTGCTCACTGACAGCCGTGCGATCCGCGACGTGATTTTCTTTCCACTGACCCGACACGAACAGCCCGCTGGAGCAGCCCCGGCATCTTCGGGTAAAGCCGGCGGTGTCCAGCCACCGGCAAATTCAGCGAACGCAGACGGCGGCTGAGTCAATCAAAGCAGGTAATGGAGTACTCACGATGTATAAACTGCTGCTCTGCATTCGCTACCTCAAAACCCGCTACATCGCGCTGGCCTGCATCGTCAGTGTCATGCTGGGCGTGGCGACGATGATTGTGGTGAACAGCGTGATGGCCGGTTTCAGCACCGAAATGCGCGATCGGCTCCACAATTTCCTGTCGGACATTGTGATCGAGTCACGCGGGACGGAGGGCATTCCGAATGCTGACGTGCAGATGGACCGCGTGCGCGAGGCTGCCGGTGAATACATCGCCGCCATGACGCCGACGATCGAGATTCCCGGAATGATGACGTTCACGGATCCGTGGAGCGGAGAGACGTTCACGCAGCCGGTCCAGATTCAGGGCATTGATCCGGCCGGCAAGGCTTCCGTGGGACCGCTTCACGATTATCTGGACAGTTTCAACCCAGTCATTGAAGACGGAAAGACAGTTCGCGAACCGCTCCGAAATCCCGGCGACTCTGTTGGCTGGGAACTCACGTCCGCAGGGATGGAACATCGTCGCAGGAACCAGGAACGGCGGCGCATGTATCTGCGGGAAATTCAGTCGCTTGGCGATTCTCTGCTGCCCGGTCGAAAGCCTTCAGGCAGCGCATCCGATTCTCCTGACTTCGACACTCAACCGGCTCCTCAGCAGCCCGGCTCGGCAGTTGCCCCACAGGAGGCAGCACCCAGTGACGCGCCTGCAGCCGTTCCCGACGCTGCCGCGCCGGAATTCGACTCTCTCCTCACCCAACCGCCTGAGCAGTCTCCCGAACCATCCTCGGAGCCATCCCCTGAGCCATCCGGGGAAGTCAATGACATGCCGGGTGATTCGACAGGAGGCAACGTATTTCTGGCGGATCAGCAGCCGCAGGATTCGATCCGTGAAGAGCCGCTGGAGACCCGTGTTTACATCGGCGAGGGGCTGGTCAGTTTTCAGGTGCGGGACGAGGAAACAGGCCGGACGCGCAAGGTGATGATGGTGCAGCCCGGGGATGACGTGATCTTCAGCACTGTGACGGCCAAACGGCCCCCGGAAGTCACCAAATTTCAGGCCACGGTTGTGGACTCGTTCCGCAGCGGGATGGGTGAGTACGATGGTTCGATTGTGCTGATGAATCTCGAATCACTGCAGAAGAATCGCGGTATGCATCGAAACAACGCAATCACATCGATCCACATCAAGCTCCATGACTATGCAAACGCTCCTCAGGTGCTGAAGGCACTTGAGCAGGCCTTTGAACCGGGAATGGTTTCCATTCGCACATGGGAAGAGAAGCAGGGTTTGCTCTTGTCCGCGGTGGAAGTCGAGACGGCCATTCTGAATGTGCTGCTGTTCATGATCATCGCCGTAGCCGGGTTTGGTATCCTCGCGATCTTCTACATGATCGTTGTTGAAAAAACGCGGGACATTGGGATATTGAAGTCGCTTGGGGCGAGTTCTTCCGGTGTCATGAGCATTTTCCTGTCATACGGGCTTGGGCTGGGCTTTGTCGGCAGCTCGGCAGGGGTGGTACTGGGACTGTTGTTCGTCAGATACATCAACGAGATAGAGGACGTGCTCAGCTGGATCACCGGGCGAAAGGTGTTCGACGAGAAGATCTATTACTTTTTCGAGATACCGACGAGTGTGAATCCGTGGATGGTGTTTTGGGTAGCAGCGGGAGCGACGGGGATTGCAGTGCTGGCCAGCATTCTTCCGGCCCGCCGCGCGGCTCGACTTCATCCCGTTCGGGCCCTGCGGTTTGAATGACGGCAGGTGAAACAGGAGGTGCAGTGATGATCGAAACAGAAACACTCAAGGTGGGGAAGCCGCTGATTTCGGCGGATGCAATTTCCAAAACCTACGACAAGGGACAAGTTAAGGTGCCCGTGCTTCGGGGGGCTGGTCTGAGTGCGCAGCGAGGCGAGTTTATTTCGGTGATCGGTCAGAGCGGTTCCGGGAAAAGCACGCTGCTGCACGTGATGGGACTGCTCGATTCGCCTGACGCCGGCGAAGTGTTCCTTGATGGCAACCGCATCGATAACCTTGCGCCGGCTGCAAGGGATCAGCTGCGAAACCACGTATTTGGATTCATCTTCCAGTTCTATCACCTGCTACCAGAGCTGTCGCTGCTGGAAAACGTCATGGCACCGCTCATGATCCGCCATTCGCTGCTGGGATTCTGGAAGAACCGCCGGGAGATTCGGGAAGCAGCGCTGCAGATCACCGAGGAGGTGGGTTTGAGCCATCGTCTGCGGCATCGCCCTTCGGAATTGTCGGGCGGAGAAATGCAGCGAGGCGCCATCGCGCGAGCCCTTGTCGCCCGACCCGAAATTCTGCTGGCTGATGAACCCACCGGAAACCTCGATGCCGAAACCGGAGCCGGCATTATGGAACTTCTGCAGCGCCTGAACCGCGATCAGAAACTCACAATCATCATGGTCACTCACGACGAATCCATCGCCGCCCAGGCTCATCGCACCGTACGACTGAAGGAAGGTCGAATCCAGGGCGTCGCCTGGGAAGACGCCGCGTAGGCGCCTCTTCACAACTTACTGATCTGTCTGAGCCCAGTCAGGCCAGTATTCAGGGAGCGGTGCCCGGAAGGTGAGCGACTGCTGTGTGATGGGGTGCTGGATCGTGAGCGACGTACTGTGGAGTGCAATGCCGCGTGGAAAGGGGCGTTGGCTGCCGTAGCGAGTATCTCCCAGAATGCAGCAGCCAGTGGCGGACAGCTGCACGCGAATCTGATGCTTGCGGCCGGTTTGGAGTTGAATGTCGAGCAGTGCAATGTCGTGGTGGCGAGCCAGCAGGCGATAGTCCAGCAGTGCCTGTCGAGCACCGGGAATACCGGCGCCTGAGACTTCCACACGTCGGGCTGCTTCGTGGTGTCTGAGCCAGTGTTCGAGACGGCCAGCCGGCAGGGACGGAGCGGGTGACACCAGTGCACGATAAGTTTTTCGTGCCTGATGGAGGCGAATTTGTTCGCTGAGTCTGGCGGCCGCTTTGGATGTGCGAGCAAACAGGAGAACCCCGGTCACCATCGCATCCAGCCGACTCACCACCCCCAGATAAACTCGCCCCGGTTTCTGAAATCGGCGCCGAATATCCTTGACAGCCAGTTCGAAGGCGGTCTCTGCACCTGGCTCAGCACCCATGGTGGCGAGCGGAGCGGGCTTGTTGAGAACGTAGAGATGGTTGTCTTCGTACAGCAGCATTAGTCCGCCACAGCTTCAGCCAGAGCCTTCCGATAGACGCTGGCCGCATGGTCGTACGCCGCGCGGGCCGCGGGGCGTTCAGCTTCCCGAATGCGTCCAAGTTTGGCGTTCCAGCAGACTTCGACGGCATCAAGACACCACTGCGCACTTCGGCGGCTGGCACGAATCGGCTGGCCACCGACATGCACAAAAATCGGATTGGTATGCACCGAAGGCAGAATTCGCACGGCGACCCACGCGGACGCCGGCAACTCCACCGGTATCTCAAACGAACGCACCTGACCGTCCGCTTCCAGTTCACGCACGGCAGCCACCTCACCATTCACGATCACCTCTACCGGTACACTGCGGGACTTGCCAATCCGACAACGCTCGATGTGCCAGTAGGGCTTGTCGTCCATTCGTCGGCTGCGGACAGACTCTGTGAATTCCGTCGGCTGGTCTGCAAGGAGCGCCGCAGCATCGAAGGACACCGTCACTTTCTGCGGGCCTTCGAGATCAAGTCGGCTGACACCCGCAGGTGTGCGTTCGCCCAGTTTTCGGCCGTTCACGCGAAAGTCCAGAATGTGGCTCAGGCCATCACCGCAATAGCTGCGGCCGTCGCGAAGCCCCTCCACCCACGCATCGTAGCTCAACGGCTGATCGGGAGGCAGGCTGACGTAGATCCGCCCCAGTCCCACGCGGTCGCCATAGATACAGGGGAAGTCCGTTTCGCCGCTGATGCGAGTTGTCATGCCGCAGTTGAGTGTGTGATACCAGACGTTGAGTTCCCAGACAGCAGGAGTGTCAACGGCTGAGATAAAGTCGCATTCGCCATGAGTCGTCGTGACCACGTATTCATTGGCTCCAATGCCATCGAACTTTGGCATCGCGTAGTCCGGGAGCTTTGCCGCAGCGACCCCCTGCCAGCCTTTCGGAGCACCACCCCACGGCTGACCATGAAATTCACGCGAACCATCCGGCATCACATCGGGCAAAGCGAGTCCCCAGCCGCTGTGGCTGTAACCCGCAACCCCTCCCTGTTCCCGGGTCCATTTGAGCACTGGCAGAGTCCAGCTGGGCCAGTCTTCGAGCCGTTGTGTGCCGGGGTAGTCATCTTCAGTGAGCTTGAGCAGGCAGAGGTGTCCGGCGTGTGAGGACGGGAAGCCGCTGACTTCCACGTCATATCGCATCAAATTCTCTTTTGTCGAAAGCTGCGACACGGCTCCGCTGAAGAATTCCTTTTGTGTGTACCAGCAGGGGCCCCAGCTGAGTACACAGCCGACATTCAGGTCTTCGCCCAGCAGATGCCTCAGCATATCCTCCGGGCCCACGCCCTCGGTGGGGCTGTCGTAGTGCGCACAACCGGCGGCGTGCACGTGATGATCTCCCGAATACCAGCCCCGACTCGCTGCATGGATCCAGCGCTGCAGGCGAAATGACATCTGGTGCTCTGACGCATCCGGAACAACCATCTGATGCTTCTGCGGCAGATACTCCGGACCGCGATTGACCAGCACCGAGTATTCTCCCGGTGGCAACAGCACAGACTCACCGTCATTCCGATAGATCTGCTCGTGAAAGAAAAAATCCGGAGCCAGTCTGCGGGAAGGCAGCGGAAAGGTGCGTCCGAGCGCATCTCGAATGACAAATGAAGCTGTCGTCGGCGAACCATCCTCATCCTGCACACGAAGAACCACCTTCACGGCCGGCTGGCACTGAAAGAGCACCGGAATGGCACTCCGAAAACCCAGATCCTGCGTGCCCGCGCCGATGTGAAAACTGAGCAGCGCTTCCCGGGGACCGGCATCACGACTGTATAACTGCACCACCTGATATTCGACAGGCAGTCCCGAGAGCGTGGCCTTCAGGGGCTCGCGGCGGAGGACCTGCAGGTCGAGAAAGCGGTCCGGCACATCCTCGGGATTCACCAGTTTTTCCTTACGCCGCGGCTCTTCCCGAGCCCCGCGCCCCTGCTGATACACAGGCAGTGCGTTCGGACTCTCCAGCTGCAGCGGAGGATTGATGCCAGCCTCGTTGTGTACCTTCACCAGAAATGTCCGCCAGCCCTGCTGCAGCAACTGCTTTGCTACAGGTCCCTCCGTTACCCTCACGCGACTTTCAGGATTGATGGAGACCAAAGCCAGACAAAGAGGATCAAGTATGCGCTGAATCTGCTGCACAGCCTGGCGATCATCCGTGTTTACCATCGCCTCCTGCAGCTGCTTCTGAACCACTTCTGAAAGTGGCGAGCCGGCAAACTGCAAAGCCTCATTCAGTCTGCGCACCGCAGAAACAAACGGCTGCCGCTCCACTGAGGACACCACCGGAAAATCTTCGCTCGCTGCCGATGACAAACCACTCAGCAGCATCAGGCTTGTCAGGACACTCAAGAAACGCGTGCGCAACAACATCGGTAACCTCGTTTCCGGATTTCACGGGGTAAGGAAAAGTTCCAGAGCCACACCACAACCCGCGTGCATACGTCGGATGATGATGATGAGCCACCGGGCCGCAGACCGGAGGTATTGGTTTTCTGGCAGGTTCGCGTGCCGCAGGGAAAAGCTCCTGCTGAGCCGAATCCCCTTCGCTCCACAAAACGCAGACGCTGGGTCAGAGCGTTGGAGGTTGGGAGTTGGAGGCCGGGAGGAGGAACTTGAGAGGGGAGAATGGGAAGAAGGATTGTAAAGTCAGAGGTGCCAACGCAGCAAACGACTGACGAAGCAGCGGTTGGGCGGGAGCCCCCGGCGATGTTTCGCACCGAAGGTGCGCGCGCTGCCACGGGCGTTGGCGGAGCGTTGGCAGGGACGTTCGCCCGCAGGCTGCCGCCATGCGGCTGAACAGCGGCTGAACAGCGGCTGAAATGAGACGTGTCAATTGGCAGGCAGGATTGAAGTATCCCAATCTGCCCGTTTTTTAACGTTGCACCATTCCAGCTTCGTCCTCCTGGCCTGCCGTACACCAGAACGCCAACGCCACTGGGCTGCCGTCCGGCGACTCGGGGGGCACTGACTAGCCAACCACTCCCGCGCTGACAATTTGCCCACCGTTTGCTGCCGCGTCCGGTCCCAGTTCCAAAACCCAGTCACACGCTGTCAGCACATCTGAGTGATGTTCGAGAACG
>Ga0169931_10001098_pt1 | contig 44362 bp, 37 predicted proteins | sample Kivu_15m_20L_FD_129675 | JGI IMG/M metagenome (GOLD analysis project Ga0169931, IMG submission 129675) | Freshwater microbial communities from Lake Kivu, Western Province, Rwanda to study Microbial Dark Matter (Phase II) - Kivu_15m_20L... | ecosystem: Environmental > Aquatic > Freshwater > Lake... | reverse complement strand
CCAGCCGAGAAACGCCGGCAGCGCCGTCACGGCCCGGCCGGTCACGTAGTCGAATTTTTCCCGGATCGTCTCCGCCCGCACCGCCAGCCCGCGCACATTTTTCAGGCCGAGTTCGTCCGCCATCGCCGTCACCGCGCCGATCTTCTTGCTCACGGAATCCACCAGCGTGAAACGGCACTCCGGGTAAACGATCGCCAGCACGAGCCCGGGAAAACCGCCGCCCGTGCCGATATCCGCAAACGCCGCGCCCGCCGCCGGGCGCAGCACCTTCGTCATCGTCAGCGCATGCAGCAGGTGGTGCTCCTCGATGTTTTCCGCGTCCTTGCGCGAGATCAGGTTGATCCGCTCGTTCCACGCCCGCACGCACGCGCCCAACCGGCCGAGCTGGCCCAGCGTGTCTTCCGCCAGCTCCGGGAAAAACTCCCGCACCAAGGGCAGGTTCATCGGTTCATGCAGTTCGGCCATGGCTCAGCCCACCGCAGGGCCGGCGGCCGGGCAAATAATTTTTGGCCGCGCCGGATCGCCCCGCCCGACCGGCGGGGGAAAATTGAGATTCGCCCATCAGGCTGACACACCCCGTCGCTGGCGCGCCACCCCTCTAGCAGAGGGGACCCGAACCAGCGGTGGCGAAAATCCCCTCTGGAGAGGGGCTTGGGAGCCATAGCCTTGGCGAAGGCTGCTGCCCGATAGGGCGGGGTGTGATTTGCAGGCGAGCAACCCGCTTCGCTCTCCTGATCAGACTAACGTGCGAACCCAATAGATCTTCAACGCTCCGCGGGCGGGCAACACGGGCACGGCGCGACCGCGGGAAACAATTCCCCCGTGATCCGCTGCATCCGGTAAGCCCGGCCGCGATCCTGCCAGTCCACCTCCGCTACACCCGCCAGCATGAATTTCTCCGGATGCACGGCCCGCAACTCCTCCGGTGATTTCAGCACGCAGGCACAGAGATCAATGAATCCATCGAGTTCGTAGCACCCCACGCGGCCCTCGATTTCCAACATGGCCGCCGCCTCCCGCTGTTTCCACGGCTGTCGGGCAAAAATCCGCCCGGCCTCAGCGCCGGTCAATTGCACATCGCGGAAAACCCGGAAACCGCCCAGCAGCCGGACCATCGCATCCGTCAGCTCCGCGAGCACCGTCTCATCCACCGTCTCACTCGTGCCAAAATCCGCATAGAAACCCGTGGCGGTTTCGCCGCTTTCACCCAGCAGCACGCCCGGCCAGCGCCGCGCGCCCGCCGCCACGAGCACATGCGCCAGCAGGTGCTTGGCCTTGTGTGCGGTGATGACGGATTCGTTCATGGCGAGCAGCATAGCAAAAGCGTCAAGGGGGGGTTGACGACTTTGCTAGGATGTTGTCCGCCATGCGAGCCACCGCCTCATCCAGCCTGCCACCGCCCCCATTTTGGGTGCGGGCGACGGCGTGGTGCGCTTTGCTGCTGGTCGGGGCCTTGCTCTGGCTGGCCTACGACTTCGAAAGCCATGCCCGACTGCATCACCACGCCCATGCGGCGGTGGCGGCAGAGGAAATGTCCGCTCAACCGCCGCTGTCACCGCTGCTGGCCCGGGCCCTGGCGCATGCTTGCAGCCACCACGGCTGCCGCCACCACGCCCCCGCACCGGCCGATCCCGCGCCGGCGTGCGACGAGGGCTGCGTCATCACTCTTTTTGCGCAAGATGGCGTCACGCTGATCACGCTGACGGCCGCACCCGCGCTGCGGCTGGAGACATTGGCTGAGTGCACCCATCCCGACGCGGTTACGGTGCTTCGCCCGCAGCACGGCGCGCACGCTCCTACCCGCGGACCGCCAGCCCGCGCCTGACACGCGCCCCAAAAAAATCCGCTCCGGACAGTCCCCTGCTGTCGGTGGCGTTTCCCGCGTCCCTCCGCGCCGGCTACCGCCGGCTGCCTATGCCCGTGCAACCCTACCTTTCTATTTCCGTGTCTTCACGCCCTCCTGCATTGTTGTTTTCCATTCTCGCGCTCGCCCTCCCGGCCGGCGCCCAAACTTCGTCCCCTGCGGCCACGGCCGCCGACACCGAGCTGGTCGAACTCAGCCCCGTCGAGGTCGCGGCAGACAAGGAGAAACATTTCTCCCTGCCGCTCGATGCCGCCTCGCGCACCGGCTCCCGCCTCAACCTGACTTTGCGCGAGCTGCCGGCCAGCGTGTCGGTCATCACCCAGGAAGCGATCCAACTACGCGGTGCTCGGACCGCCCTCGAGGCCATCGAGGCCGCCGTCGGCATGACCGGTCAGGTCGGCGTCGGCTCGATTCCCGGCTACAGCACCCGGGGCTTCGGCAGCAACGACATCACCGTCATGCGTGACGGCATCCGCCAAAACACCAACTCCCAATCTGCCCGGCCCTTGGACTCGTTCTTGTTCGACCGGATTGAAGTCCTCAAAGGCCCCTCCTCGCTGCTTTACGGGGAAGGCGCGGTGGGCGGTGCGGTCAACTATGTGACCAAGCTCCCCGATGCCGTCCAGCGGGGCGAACTGACTTTCAGCGCCGGGGCGTGGGATGCCTACCGTGCCGGGTTGGGCTTCGGCGGCCCCCTGCCGGTCGACGGCTGGGGCTATCGTTTCGATGCCAGTGTGCAGTCCAACGGCGGCTATGTCGAAGGCAGCGGCAGCGTCTTCTACGGACTCTCCGGCGCCCTGCAGTGGAAACCGAGCACCGGCCTCACGCTGACCTTCTCAGGCGTGTTTCTGAAGGACAACATCGAGAGCTACTACGGCACCCCGGTGATCTACGACTCCGTGGTCAACACCACGATCCCGAACGCCGCCCCCGAAGTGCGCCGCGTCAACAATGCCACCGACCGGCTGGTTAATCCCCGCATCGACCGCCGCACCGTCCGGCTCAACTACAACAATCCCGACAATTTCGCGGACACGGAAAACTCCTTTTGGCGGCTGATTGCCGAGGCCCAGCTTGGCGGCGACTGGTCTTTGCGCAACGAACTCTACGCCGCCACCCAGCTCCTGAACTGGCGCAACACGGAAAATTACACTTGGAACCCCGTCACCCAACTCGTCGATCGCAGCAGCTTCCTGCTGATTTACCGGGATGATTTTCAATGGGGCAACCGCACCGACCTCACCCGGTCCGGTGAGATTGCCGGCCGGCCCAACCAGCTCCTCTTCGGCGCGCTCTACGACCACAACGACCAAATTCGCAACACCGGCAACCCCGGCGTGCCCGGCTCGCCGACTCCAGCCAGCGTAGCCCTGCTCGCACCGGACCGCAGCCCCGGCCCGGCCGTGCGCTACACCAAGACCGCAAACATCATTGTCGAAACCGTCGCCTTTTACGTGGAGGATGTGCTCACCCTCAACCCCGGATTAAAATTGGTCGGCGGGCTGCGCTGGGAGCAGATTGATACCACGCGCGTATCCCTCGTGGGTGCGCCCACCTTCAAAAAACGCTACACCCCTCTCACCGGCCGGGCCGGCGCGATCTGGAGCGTGACCCCAACCGTCAACCTTTACGCCAGCTACAGTCAGGCCGCCCAGCCCGTGTCGCAACTGGTGAGCCTGAATTTTGCCCAGGCAGATTTCAGCCTGCAAAAGGGCCGGCAGTGGGAGATCGGCGCCAAAGGCACCTTCGCCGGCGGCAAACTCGACGCCACCCTCGCCCTGTTCGACATCGAGAAAAACGACATCCTGACCTCGACGCTCGACCCCGTGACCGGCCAGCGCATCAGCCAGCAGATCGGCGCGGTCGCCTCCCAAGGTGCGGAACTGGCCTTGGCCTTCTCTCCGGCCCGCGACTGGCGTCTTGAGTTCAACCTCGCACCGACCTGGACGCTCGAATTCAAGGACTTCAACGAGAACCTCGGCACCGGCGTCATCTCGCGGGCGGGCAACCGCCCCTCCGGTCAGCCCAAATTCGTCGCCGGATTGTTCGGCTCGCGCCGGCTCGGCGACTGGCTCTTCACCGCCGGACTGCGGCACGTGGGAGACATTGCCGCGAACAATAACAACAGCATCTGGCGCGACGCCTACACCACGCTGGATGCCAGCATCGGCTACACTTGGGGCGCGACCACGATCACCCTCCGCGGCCGCAACCTCACCGATGAGTTCTATGCCACCAACGGCAGCACCCTGCGGCGGCTCGCCGAGCCGCGCAGCGCCGAGTTCAGCGTGCGCCGGACCTTCTGAGACCCGGGAGGTCGCGGCCCGCGCCGCGACCTCCCTTCATCCGAATGAAACGTTACCTGCATCTCCTGCACCGCTGGCTGGGTATCACGCTCTGCGTGTTTTTCGCGGCGTGGTTTTTCAGCGGTTTCTTCATGATGTATGTGGAGTATCCACAGCTCACCCGGCCCGAGCGGCTCGCCGCCGCCCCAGCCTTGGATTTCTCCGCAGCCCGGCTCACCCCCGGCGAGGCGCTTACCCGGCTGCGCGCGGGTGATTTCGCTTGGCGCGGCACCCCGCGAAAGAACGTGCCGATCGCCGTGGCCGATCCCGCCGCTCCCGCAGTGCCGAGCGGCGTGCGCCTCGCCTCCATTCTCGACCGCCCGGCTTACGTTTTCAGCAGTGGCAACGCCCAACCCGTGGTCGTATTCGCCGACAACGGCGAAATCCTCGACCGCATCAGCCCGGCGCAGGCGCTCGCCAGCGCCCGGGCTTTCCGGCCGGATGCCTCACCTCGGCTGCTCGGGGTCATCCAGTCCGACCAGTGGGCCGTCTCCTCCGCGATGAACGCGCATCGCCCTTTGCACCACTTCGCGCTCGATGATGTGGCTGGCACGGAATTCTATGTCTCCTCCCGCACAGGCGAAGTGGTGCGCGACAGCACGCGGCGCGAGCGCATCCTCAACTACTTTGGGGCCGTCACGCACTACCTCTACCCGCACGTGTTGCGCCAGTTTCCCGATGCTTGGGCCTGGGTCGTGGACATCATCGCCGCCACCGGCTGCGTGCTGGCCATCACAGGCCTGTGGGTCGGCGTGCTGCGGGTGCGACGCCGCGTGCCGACACCACGCACGACGCAGCACCGGCTCATCCGCTGGCACTACGTGACCGGGGCTGTCTTCGGCCTGGTCACCCTTACTTGGGTCTTCAGTGGCTGGATGTCCATGAATCCTGGGAAGCTTAATCCTCCACGCTCCCCCTCCTCCGCCGAGGTCCGGGTATTCGCGGGTCAACCTCTAACCCCGCATGATTTCGGACTGGTTGGTTTCCCCGCCGAGGTCGTCGAGGCCGATCTCGTGCATTACGCCGGCCAACCTTTCTATCGGACCACCAGCCGCGACGGCACGGTGCGGCTGGTGGCCGGCCGCCCCGGTCTCGACGCGCCCATCCTTCCGTCGATTGCGCGAATGCTGACGGCGGCGCCGGCCCTGATCCCGGCGGCGGAAATCACGGAAACCCGCGTGCTCAACGGCTACGACAATTATTATTACAGCCGCAATCCTGCCAACGGCAACCGGCCCCTGCCCGCCGTGCGCGTGCGCTTCAATGATACTGATCGCACTTGGTTCCACCTCGACCCCAACACCGGCCAGATCATCGATCGCAGCACGCGGACGAATCGTCTATTCCGCTGGTTGTATAACGGCCTGCATTCCTTCGATTGGTGGTGGCTCTGGAGCCGCCGGCCATTGTGGGACATCGTGGTAATCACTTTTAGCGCCGGCGGCCTGAGTCTTTCCTTGCTGGGGATCGTGCTCGGCTTGCGCCGTCTGCACTCGGATTTTAAGTCCAATCCCAACCCTGCCCAAACCTAAATTATGCCCACCAAATCCACCTCACCTCGACTCCTCCCTCGCTTGGCGGCCGTGACTGTCGCCTTGTTTGCCCTCGCGGCTTCGGCCAAGGATCACACCATCCCGTCCTATATCGTCGGCGTGGACGGGCTCGCCGAGCTTGCTTCCGGCCCCTTCGCCGGCCGGCCCAATCCGAATCATCAGCGCCTCACCTTTCTCATGGCGCACACCTACCCGGATGCGCCCGGGAGGAACCACTACCACAGCATCGGCCGTTTGGTTTACCAAGAAGGCGAACCGGGCACCGAGCCCACCATTCGGGTAAACCCGGCCAACCATGTGCCGGAAGGCTCCGTGCCGCCGTTGCGCCTGCTCCCCGCCCCGGCCGGCCCGCTGCAGGGCCGCCTGATCAGCCTGCCGGACTACCATCCCGAGGATGACGAATATGACTACGCGTTTCTCACGGTGGTCGAAGTGGACCAATTGGCGGGGCAACCGGCCGGCAGCCCGCGCGACGTGCTCTTGAATTCCAGCAACGGCCGTTGGCGCGGCTCCGTGCGCGCGGCCGACATCGTGCTGGAGCTGGTGGATCTCACTCCCGGGCTCAACGTGGCGGATGCCGACGGGCGCTCACTTTTCACGGCCCCCGGCGACCGGCAACGCCTGGGCAGCACCTTCACCTTCTCCCCGGTGTTCTGGGCCGCAGCGGAGGCCGCGCCGGGCCGCTACACCGCGCGCTTCCGTTTGCGCGATGCCAACGGAAACTTCGCGGATTCCGGCGAGTTCGAATTCCGTTTCCAAGTCGCACCCTGATCCCGTCATTCCCTCGCCATGATCGCAATCGGCATCCCCGCCAACTACGCCGAATGGCGGCACTGCATCGAGCAGCAGTGCCGCCAGCCGCTGACGCCCGACTTCATCGCCGCCCGCCTCACCCGGCTGCGCGACAGCGCTGATCTCCACACCCGCGAGTTTACCCGCCTTTACGGCGAGCCTCACCTTCGCGCCACCCTTGGCTGGTTCGAACGCGCTCAATTCGAATCTCTGCCACGCAACTGATCATGACTCCTTCTCCCATCCCCGTCTTCACCACTCCGCTCGACGACGCCGTCGACGTCGCCGCCCGTGACCCGCGGCTGCCCGTCACTGTCCTCTCTGGCTTTCTCGGCGCCGGCAAGACCACGCTGCTCAACCACATCCTCGCCAACCGCGAGGGCCTCCGCGTCGCGGTCATCGTGAACGACATGGCCGAGGTGAACATCGACGCCGCGCTCGTCGGCCAAGGCGCCGCCGCCGTTGCCCAGCGCAGCGAAAAGATCGTCGAACTCTCCAATGGCTGCATCTGCTGCACCCTGCGCGAGGATCTGCTCGTCGAGGTCGCCCGCCTCGCAAAAGAAGGGCGCTTCGACTACCTGGTGATCGAATCCACCGGAGTCAGCGAGCCGCTGCCAGTCGCGGAGACCTTCACTTTCGCCGCTGAGGACGGCGTGAGCCTCGGCGATGTCGCGCGCCTGGATACCATGGTCACCGTCGTGGACGGCTACAATTTCCGCAAGGACTACGGCTCTGACGATTTGCTCCGCCAACGCGGCCAGGGTGCCGACGAAAAGGACGAGCGCACGCTCGCCGATCTGCTTGCCCAGCAAATCGAATTCGCGGACGTGATCGTGCTTAACAAGAGCGATCTCCTCAGCGAGGAGGAGCGCAAGATCGTGACCAACGTGGTGCGCTCCCTCAATCCCGACGCCCGTTTCCTTACCGCTACCGAAGGCCGCCTCCCGCTCAGGGAAATTCTCCACACCCGCCGCTTCTCGATGGAAGACGCCAGCAAGTCTCCCCTCTGGCTCCGCACCCTCCGGGGCGAGGAGCAGCCCGAGACAGACGAGTATGGCATCAACAGTTTTGTCTATCGCGCTCGCCGCCCTTTTCACCCGGAGCGTTTTCACGCTTGGGGCTCCCGTCCGCTGGAAAACGTCATCCGCTCCAAAGGCTTCTTCTTCCTCGCCACACGCATGTCCTTGGTCGGCGAGTGGTCGCACGCCGGGGGCATCCGCCGCGTGGAGTCCGCCGGCTATTGGTGGGCCGCGATGGAGCCTGAGCGCTGGCCCGCGTCAGCCGAATCGCGCGCGCTCATCGAGAAAAACTGGCAAGAGCCCTTGGGCGATCGCCGCCAGGAGCTCGTCTTCATCGGCACCGCCGACATGGACCGCGCCGCGATCACCGCCGCGCTCGATGCCTGCCTTCTCACCGACGCCGAGTTCACGGGCAACCCGAACCAGTGGAAAACCCTCCGCGACCCGCTCCCGCGGTGGGAGTGATAGCCATGCCGATTTACACCTACCAAATTGTCACCTCCGACGGCAACGGCGCCGTGCTGGAGGTATTCCAGCCGCTTGGCGCCGCTGCGCTCACGCGGCACCCCGAAACCGGTGCGCCCGTGCGCAAGCTTATCACCGCGCCGAGCCTCACCCTGCGCCATGGCGATCGCGCCAATCGCTCCCTGCTCGGCGACAACAACCTCGCGAAACACGGCTTCACCAAATACGTGAAAGCCGCCCCCGGCCAATACGCCAAAACCGTCGGCGATGCGGCGGCGCCTGCCTTCATCCGGCCAAATCCATAAATCCAACTCCACCCGCCATTCGGTTTTTTTACCCTGAACCCTGCCCCCGGCCTGCTCTGGCTTGGCGCACTTTAATATGACCACCAAAACCCAACTCAAGCGGCGGGACTTTATTCGCCAAAGCGCAGCCACCTCCCTCCTCGTCGCCACGGGCTTGGGCAGCACCGCTTCGGCCCACGCGTCCGTCCCCATCGCCTCAACCGCAGCCGGAGCAGCCGCACCGGCGGAGGCCGCGACCGCCGCCCATGCCATGCTGACCCGCCTCTGCGATGATTTTGGGGGCAGACTTTCCGGCTCCGCCGCCAACGCGGCGGCCTTGCGTTGGTTCGCTGCGGAACTGCAGGCGCTGGGCCTTGAGCCCGAATTGCAGCCTTTCACGATGCCCGGATGGGAGCATAACCTCGATGAGGCGACCTTGCTGCTGCCCTTCGAACGCACCCTGCGCGTCACGGCCATGTGCTACACCCAACCCGCCGGCCCTTTCGTCGCACCGCTTTGCGACCTCAAACAGGGCCGCGCCTCGGACTACCCCGACCGGGATTTGCAAGGCTGCATCGGGCTGATCGCCCCCGGCTCACCCCTGCCAATGCGCGAGCACCAGCAAAATGCCCGCGACCGCGGACTGGTCGGCCTGCTGTTGATCAACCGGGAAGCCGGGGGCCAGCTCCTCATCCGCACCGGCAGCCATGTCGGCGAGCCATTGGCCGTGCCGGCGCTTTCGATCACGCAGGAAGAAGGCCTGTGGTTGCAGCGCCTGCTCGGCCGCGAAGCGGAAGTCCGCGTGAAGATCGTGACCCGTTCGCGGTGTCTGCCGGTGGAAACCGCCAATGTGCGCATCGTTTTCCCGGGCAAGTCGCCCGGTCGCCTGATTGTCGGCGCCCACTTCGATGGCTGGGACCTCGGCCAGGCCGCCGTGGACAACGGGCTGGGCACGGCACAACTGTTTGCCCTGGCCCATGCGCTGCGCGGTCGCTCCCTCCGGCACACCGTCGAGCTGATCTGGTTCAACGGCGAGGAGCAGGGACTGTGGGGTTCACGCCACGCGGCCGGCCGCTTGGCGGACACACCGGTGATTGCGATGCTGAACTTCGACATGGTCGGCGTGCCCCAAGCCGCCAACGCCTTGGGCGAAACCGATCTTGTGCCCGTGTTGGAGGCTTGGAACGAAGCCCGCGGCACCCACCGCCTGCCCCAAGGCGTCCAGAATACCAACTGGCTCGGCAGCGACCACAATTCATATCAACTGGCCGGCTATCGCACCGTTGGCTTGGGCGGAGCGATTCCGCGCGACTCGGTTCGCTACTACCACGACTTGGCCGACACGATCGACAAGGTCCCGCCCGAACTGCTGGCCGCATCCTACGCCGTGATCGCCGACTTCGTGTGCTCGCTCGCGGACAATCCCCTGCTCCAACCATTCCGTCGCTCGGCAAGCGCCACGGCCGCCCATCTGGCCGCCACCGGTTTGGACCGCCGCCTGCAGGCCCTCGGCCTCTGGCAGTTTTCGGCATAACCCCTGGCCGTCGCCTGACCCTGCGTATGCCAAACATCCCGATCTCCGAACCTGCCGCCCGCGCGCGCTTGCTCGTCGAGCAGATGACCCTGTTGCCCGACAACCAGGCCCGGCTGCTCCAAATCGTGGAACGGGCGCGTCGGGAGCCACCGCTGCCGGACGCGCTTCGACGCGACGACTTTAAAATCGCGGGCTGCGTCTCGGAACTCTGGCTGGTGCCGGCCTTCGAGGGCGAAAGGCTCCGCTTTCTTGCGGATGCCACGGCCGCCATTCCCAAGGGCGTCGCCCTGCTGCTGTGCGATGTTTATAGCGGCGGCACGCCGGCGGAAATTCTCGCACTGGGTGATGATTTCATCCGGGAAGCAGGTCTGCCGCAGATGCTCTCGGCCAACCGCAGCAACGGCCTCTCCCACCTGCATGCCCGGATTCTGCGCCACGCCAGCACAGCCGCTCTTTCACCCTGAATATCCACCGTCAAAAACCAATCCAAGATGCCTGAAAATCCTGCCTCCACCATTCCCGTCACCGTTCTCACCGGCTTCCTCGGCGCCGGCAAGACCACCCTCCTCAACCGCATCCTCACCGAGCAGCACGGCAAGAAAATCGCCGTCATCGAAAACGAGTTCGGCGAGGTCGGCGTGGACAACCAGCTCGTCATCTCCTCCGACGAGGAGCTCTTCGAGATGAACAACGGCTGCATCTGCTGCACCGTGCGCGGCGACCTCATCCGCATCCTCACCCGTCTCGCCAAGCGCAAAGAACCGCTCGATGCCGTGCTCATTGAGACCACCGGCATGGCCGACCCGGGCCCCGTCGCGCAGACCTTTTTCACCGACACCGAAATTCGCGAACGCTACCGCCTCGACGCCATCGTGACGGTTGTGGATGCCAAGCATGTTGCTCTCCACTTGGATGACAGCGACGAGGCCAAGGCCCAAGTGGCTTTCGCGGATATCATCCTCCTCAACAAGACCGACCTGGTCGCACCTGCCGACCTCGCTGCGCTGGAGGCCCGGCTTCACCGCATGAACGCCGCCGCCAAGATCCACCGCACCCAAAATGCCGCCATCGGTCTCGACCAGGTCATCGATGTCGGCGGCTTCAATCTCTCCCGCGCCCTCAATGTGGACCCGAAGTTCCTCGAACCGGAATATCCCTTCGAATGGGGCGGGCTTTATGAGCTGCCGGCGGAGGGAACTGAACTCATGTTGGCCGCCGGCCCGGACCCGGAGATGGACACCGTGCTCCTGCGCCTGCCGGATGCCAGCCAAGCCTCAATCAGTCGCGCCACGGAGGAAGCCGCATTGATCTTCTCAGACTGGGAAACCGTCCTGCATCCCGGCGACCCAGTCCTGCCCGGGCCAAACCTGCAGCGCCTCACTTTCCCCGTCTTCCCCGCCCGGTTTCCGCTAAGTCTATCCCAACCCGGACACTATGCGCTCTTTACCCAGCATCATCCTGAGGAGTTTTCCGCCCAGCTGCGTGCCGCCGGTCGTTCGCTTGACCCCCTCTGGTCTCATGCCTTCAAGCCGGACCATGAACATGATGAGCAAGTCAGTTCGGTCGGGCTGAGCTTCGCCGGTGACCTCGACGGCAAAAAACTGAACGCTTGGCTGGCGGAGTTGCTGCGCACGAAGGGCAACGACATCTTTCGCAGCAAAGGCGTGCTCAACGTCCGGGGCAGCGACAAACGCTTGGTTTTCCAAGGCGTCCACATGCTGTTCGATGGCCGCTTTGACCGACCCTGGGGCAATGAGGCCCGCGTCAACACCTTCGTGTTCATTGGGCGCAACTTGGATCGCGGCACTTTGGAAGCCGGCATCAAAGCCTGCTTGTGCTGAGACCTTTTGCCGTGAAACCAAACCGGGAAGACACCGGCCTTTTTTTTACTTGGCAACCCGGCCCAGGCGATCTGCTCCGGCCCAGAGCTGCATCGGGCCGGTCCGCCCAAATCAAAGCTTGGGCTCGGGCCGCCCTGCGGCTGGATGAAGATACTGTCATCACGCTGACCGAACTGCATTGCGTGGAACCAGGGTGCCCTGACTTGGTAACCGTCCTTGCCGTGCATGAAAGCGTTCGCCGGGTCTGGAAATTTGCCGGACCCATTGCCGGGCTGGATCAAGCCCGGGTCGAAAACATGCTGCGCCATCCACCCCCGGGCTTGTCACCGGGTCCGCAAGCATGATTCCCTGCAGGCATGCTGCTGCGAATCTTCCCTCTGCTCTGTGTGCTTCTCACCGCCTGCTCGCGCCACGACCACCATCATGACCATGCGCACGGCGACATCCACACCGCCCCGCACGGCGGCACGCTCGTCGAGATCGGCGAGCACCAGTTCAACGTGGAGCTGATTTTCGATGCGCAGGCCGGGAAGCTCACCGTCTGGCTGCTCGACGCGCACGCCGAGCACTTTGTGCGCTCGGCGGCGCCGCAACTGGAAATCGTGACCCGCGTGGCGGGTGAAGCCCGCACCCTTGCCCTGCTGCCGGTCGCCAACTCCGCCACCGGCGAAACCGTGGGCGACACTTCCCAGTTCGAAGCGACCGCCGATTGGCTGCGGGGCCTGCCGGCCGTGGCCGGCGAGTTTCGCCAGTTGAACTTCCGCGGTGCGGTGTTCAGCAACGTGGTCTTCTCCGTGGCGGCCGGCGTGCCGGAAGCCGTCGGCGCCGGCCATAGCCACTCCCATTGAGCCTGGGGCTTTTGCCCCCCTTGACGACTTTGCTAGGCTAGACGGGTATGAACCGATTGATCCTTCTTTTTTGTGCGCTCACGGCCACCGGAGCGCTGACCGCCCAACCGCTGCGCGTGGTGACCTTGCATACCGTGCTCACCGAAATCGTGCAGGAGGTGGGAGGCGATCACGTCCGGGTAGACCCATTGCTCAAGGCGGGGATTGATCCCCATGCCTTTGAGCCCGCACCGGGCGACATCCGCCGCCTCAAGGCCGCCGAGCTCGTGTTTGCCGCCGGGCTGGGTCTGGAGACCTATCTCAACCGCCTCGCTCCGGAAATTGGCGCCGGCCGGCTGGTGCGCGTCGGCGAAGACCTGCCGGGCCTCATCGAGGGCCAGTGCAACCATGAGCATCACGACGACGAGCACGATCACGGTTTTGATCATCATTGGTGGCACGGCATTCCCCAGATGCTGGCCGCGGTGGACCGGGTCGCCCGGGAGTTGACCGCCCGCCGGCCCGATGCCGCGGCAGATTTCGCCGCCAATGCCGACGCCTACCGGGCGCGGTTGGAAGCCTTGCGCGATTGGATCACGGCCGAACTCGCGGCGGTGCCCGGCGAACGCCGCCAGTTGGTCACCTCGCACCACGCGTTCGGCTACTTCGCGAGCGAACACGGCTTCGCCACGCATCCGCTGCTGGGCAGCAGCACCGTTGACGAAGCCAATGCGCGCGAGGTTGCCCGCATCGTGCGGCTCATCCAGCGCCGCGGCATCCGCACCGTGTTTGCCGAAAAATCCGTCAACCCTCGTCTCATCGAGGCCATCGCCCGCGACACCGGCGCCCGCCTTGGTCCGCTGTTGTATGCCGACGGGCTTGGCACCGGCGACGCCGCCACCTACGAGGGCATGATGCGGCACAACGTCTCCGCCATCGTCGCCGGGCTGCGCTAGCATGCACTCCGGCCACCATCAGCACGACATCTTCCGCCTGCGCGACGTCACCGTCCACTACGGTCGCCGCTGTGCGCTGGACCGGATCACCGCGCAGATTCCCTGCGGCGGGCTCGTCGCCCTCGTCGGCCCCAACGGCGCGGGCAAAAGCACGCTCCTGCGCAGTTTGCTCGGCTGGCTGCCGCTCACCGCCGGTGAAATCCGCTTCGGCGACCACCACCCGCGCCACCTGCACCCGCGGCTGGCCTATGTGCCGCAGCGTGCCGAGGTGGAGTGGGATTTCCCCGTGGCGGTGCGCGAGGTCGTCGCCCAAGGCCGCTGGCCCGCGCTCGGGCTCTTCGGCCGCTTCCGCCATTCCGACCACGCCCTGGTCACCAAAGCGCTGGAGGAACTGGAACTCACCGCGTTGGCCGACGAACAGATCCGCCGGCTCTCGGGCGGCCAGCAGCAGCGCATGTTTCTCGCCCGCGCCGTGGCACAGGGCGCCGACATCTTTCTGCTCGACGAACCTTTCAACGGACTCGACCTCAGCGCCACCGCCGAGCTGATCCATTTGTTGCAGGGCTGGCAGGCGCAGGGCCGCACGGTGATCGCCGCCATCCACGACCTCGCGCTCGTGCGGGCGCATTTCCCGCATGCCCTGCTGCTCGACACGCGCCTCATCGCCGCCGGACCGACGGCCGAAGCGTTGAGCGACGCGAACCTCGACCTCGCCTACCGCCACCGCGTGCCGGTGCTGGGCGCCCGGCCATGAGCCTGCACGATTTCATCATCGAGCCGCTGAGCCACGGGTTCATGCAGCGCGGCCTGGCCTCCGCCGTGCTGCTGAGCATCAGCGGCGGCCTGCTCGGCAGCGTGCTCATCCTGCGGCGCATGGCCCTGATGGGCGACGCGCTCGCCCACTCGCTCCTGCCCGGCATCGCGCTCGCCTGGCTGCTGATTGGCCGCGGCCCGCTGGCCCTGCTCACCGGCGCACTCGCGGCGGGTCTGCTCACCGCCTTGGCCAGCGCCTTGCTCAGCCGCCTCAGCCGCCTGAAAGAGGACGCCTCCTTCGGCGCCTTTTTCCTCATCGCCTACGCCGGCGGCATCGCGTTGGTCAGCCAGGCCGGCACGCGGCTCGACCTGCTCCACTTTCTCTTTGGTCACATTCTCGGCGTCGGGCCGGCCGATCTCGCGCTCTCGGTGTCGGCCGCCGGGCTCACCGTGCTCCTTTTCGCACTGCTGCGGCGCGGCATCGTGCTGGAAATCTTCGACCCGGTCTTTGCGCGCACGGCGGGCTTTCGCGGCGGCTGGTTCCATGCGGGGTTTCTGGTGCTCGCCGTCCTCAACCTCGTCGCCGCGCTGCAGACCATGGGCGTGATCCTTGCGCTCGGACTCTTCCTCCTGCCCGCCGCCACCGCCTACCTGTGGTGCGACCGTTTCCGCACCATGCTCGCGCTGGCCGCCGCCATCGGTGCCACCGGGTCCGCGGCCGGCCTGCTGTGGAGCTATCACTCCGGGCTGGCCAGCGGTCCCGCCATCGTTCTCAGCCTCGGCCTCGGCTTTATCCTCTCGGCCCTGACCAGCCCGCGCTACGGCCTGCTGCGCGCCCTCCACCTCGCGTGGCGCGAACGCCGCGCCGTCCGCCACACGGCCGACTGAGCCGCTTGCACCGCCCGTTTGCAATCCACCCGCCTGCTCGCACGCTTGCCAAATCGAAAATCGAGTCCAGCTCGTAGAGCCTCAGCCATCCAAAATCGAAAATCCCATGTCCATTCCCGTCACCGTTCTTACCGGCTTCCTCGGCGCCGGCAAGACCACCCTCCTCAACCGCATCCTCACCGAGCAGCACGGCAAGAAGATCGCTGTCATCGAAAACGAATTCGGCGAGGTCGGCGTGGACAACCAGCTCGTCATCTCCTCCGACGAGGAGCTCTTCGAGATGAACAACGGCTGCATCTGCTGCACCGTGCGCGGCGACCTCATCCGCATCCTCGGCCGCCTGCTCAAGCGCAAGGACAAGCTCGACGCCATCCTCATCGAGACCACCGGCATGGCCAACCCCGCGCCCGTTGCGCAGACCTTTTTCACCGACGACGAGATGAAGGCCAACTTTCGCCTCGATGCCATCGTCACCCTCGTAGACGCGAAGCACATCAGCCAGCACCTCGGCACGGACGACGAGGCCCTGAAGCAGGTCGCCTTCGCCGACGTCATCCTCCTCAACAAGACCGACCTCGTCACCCCCGCCGAACTTGACGCGCTCGAAACCCGCATCCGCGGCATCAACGCCGTCGCCAAGATTCACCGCACTCAGAATGCCGCCATCGGCCTGGACAAGGTCATCGACGTCGGCGGCTTCAACCTCTCCCGCGCCACCGAGCTAGACCCGAAGTTTCTCGAGCAGGAATACCCCTTCGAATGGGCCGGCGCCTACCCGCTGCCCGCCGGCACCCACGAACTCGAGATCGGCCACGGCGACGAACCGCATGATCACGACGCGCCCTCCGAAGCCTCGGCGAAGGAGGGTCACAGCCACGAAGGCTTGCCCGCCGAAGGCTCGGCGAAGGCGGGCTGCGATCACGACCATCACCACCACGGCAACGAAAACGAACTCGATGTTGTCATCCTGCCGGTAAAATCCCTCGATGCGAAAGATCTCGCCGCGGTTCGCGATGAAGCGGTGCCCGTCTTCGGCGACTGGGAAACCCGCCTGAAGACCGGCGACACCTTCCTCCCCGGCCCCACGCTCCACCGTCTCCTTCTGGACAAGGGCAACGGCAAATTCCCCCTGAAGATCGACGCGCCCGGGCACTACGTCGTCTTCGAGGCCTGCGGCGAGCATCCGCTGCACCTCAACGTGGGCGCCCAGTTCGTGAAGCCCGTCTGGCAGCAGGATTTCCACGCCGCCCACACGCACAACGAGGCCGTCACCTCGGTCGGCATCAGCACGCCCGGCGACCTCAACGGCAAGCGGCTGAACGACTGGATCAGCGAACTCCTCCGCGTCAAAGGCGGCGACATCTACCGCATGAAAGGCGTGCTCGCCGTGAAGGGCACCAACAAGCGCCTCGTCTTCCAAGGCGTGCACATGCTCTTCGACGCGAAATTCGACCGCGAATGGGCCAAGGACGAGCCCCGCCAAAACACCCTCGTCTTCATCGGCAAAAACCTCGACCGCGCCGCGCTCACCGAGGCCTTCAAAGCCTGTCTGGCCTGAGCTTGGCGAATAATCACCGCGCCGGGCGCGGTTTTTCCATTTGGGATTTGTCGCCGCTGCGGCCAAGGCCATAAGCAGGGCCCGCGATCATCGCACTCCATGCACGCCCCCCGCGACCCCGCCGTTGACCTGCTGCCCCGCTCCATCCAACGCCTCACACCGCTTCGCCGCGATGTGGGTATCATCCATCCCGCCAGCCCGCCCGGTCGGGCACTCGGTGAGCGCCTCGCCGCCGCGTTGCAGGCGCGCGGCGCCACCGGCGTGGAGTGCGCCACCGACATCACGTTGATGCCGGAGCGCAGCGTGCCGCTGCCCGCGGCGTGGCGGCAGCGGACGCTCATCCTCGTCGGCAGCCTCAACACCAACCGCGCGCTGCAGCCGCTCTACGCCGAGTTTCTCTGTTCGACCGACGCCACCTATCCGGGCGGCGACGGCCACGACGTGCGGACGATCGTCAATCCCTACGGCACGGGCGCCAACGTCATCCTCGCCGGCGGCAGCACCGCGGCCGGCACCGCGCGCGCGGTGGAGCGCCTGCTCGCCACCATCGCGACAGCGGATGACAGTCTCGACCTGCCCTTCCTGCTCGATGTCGCTGTTGCGCCCGACCTCGCGGGCAAACTGGCCGCATGGCCCTTCACCCCGCTCGAGGACTCACCGGCCCTGCAAGCCCTGCGCAGCCGCAGTCTGATGTTCTTCACCGAACCGATCCGCGTGATCGGTGCATACACCCTGATGTGGTCGTGGACCGGCGACGCCCGCTATGCCGAGATCGCACGCGACACCCTGCGCGCCCTCAACGAGCGCATGACCACCGGCTACGGCGACTGGCACTACCTCGCCGAGCGCTTCATGCGCGCCATCCCCCTGCTCGTTGCCGGCGGCTGGCTCAACGACAAGGAGATCGCCCGCACCGACCGCCTGCTGCTGCTCACCGCGCTCGGCAACGCCGACCACTGGTGGCGCATGCGCGCAGGCACGCCGCCGCTCGGCCACCGCCACCAGGGCAAAGGCACCTACGAATTTCTCCTGCTCGCCCGCTATCTGCGCGACCAGGCCAACCCCACGCCCGCCCTGCGCACCCTCTGTGACCGTTGGATCGACGAATGCTGCGCCTTCATGGACGGCCTCGCCCGCGCCTGCATCGACGACCAGGACGACGAGAGCACGCTCAACAACCTCGCCACGCTTTACCGTTACTCACTCGGGCAGGAACGCCACGAGTTCTTCACCAGCGGCCGCGCCCGGCAGGTCGCCCGGCGCTGTCTCGCCCTGCACGACAGCAACGGCAACGGCGCCGGCCAAGGCGGCTACGGCGAGAGCCAAGGCATGTATCTCCAGCAAGAGGCCACGGTGCAGACGGCCTGCTGCGCGTTTTACTACGGCGACGGCGAGTTCAAGTGGATCCTGCAGACGCTCCCCAACCTCGCGATCTCGCAGCGTTACTACTTCCTGCACTACTGGCCTGTTTTCCTGCAAAAATTCGACACCGGTCCGGAAGTCGCACCCGTGCCGCCGCCCGCCGGCCGCGCCATCGAGTGGCTGTCGGTCACTGACCACCAGTTTGCCATCAGCAACCATCCGCCGGTCAACGTCGAGCCCTCCGGCCACATGGTGAACGCCTTGGAGACCTGGCAACTGCCCGAGGCCGTCACGCTCAACCGGCTGCCGCAGGCGCGCGGCTTCGACAAGGTCGTGCTGCGCGACGGCTACACCCCCGACGGCTCCTACCTGATGATCCAAGGCTACCAAGGCGGCTTTCGCTGGCAGGGCCACATGCAGGCGGCCAATGCCATCGTGCGTTTCTTTCAGGCCGGCCACGTCTGGCTCGTGCAGAACACCTCCCGGCATTCCTTCCACGACAAGAACGGTCTGCTCATCAGCGACGGTCGCAACAACACGCCCATGCCGCCCATCGCGGAAAAAATCGCCTCGGCCGATTTTCCCGCCTTTGCCCTCACGGTTACGCGTCTCAGCGACTATCACCACACCGACTGGACGCGCCACCTCTTCTGGTCGAAGGCCGCCGGCGGCGCCTTCGTGGTGATCGATCGCGTGGCCTTCCACGCCGACGGTCCCTACTCGCTCACCTGCACCTGGCGCACGCCCGGTTACGCCACGCTTTCCGGCCGGCGTTGGATTGCTGATCAGGGCGACCATCGCTTCACGCTCGTCTGCGCCGATCATGTGCCCGCGACCTGCGAGGTGGAGACCGACCAAGGTTCGTGCGAACCCTACGTGCTCCGGCAACGCCGCGCCGGCTCGCATCGCGCGGGCGACGAAGCCTCGTTCCACAATCTCTTTCACGTCGGGAGGCAGGCCGACTCCACCACGCTCGACCTGCATCGGCTCGACGAACGCAGTTGCCTGCTTCTGCGCGACGGCTCGCCCACCGCGTGGTGCGCAGCGGAACTGAACGCCATCGTCAACTGGCTGCCCGGCGCCCGCGCCCATGCCGCCAGCGCATGGGTCGAATCCGGCGCCATCGTGCTCGCGGGCGCAACTTCGCTCACTTTCCCCGCGCTCTCCTTCCACAGCGAAGCGCCCGTCAACCTCCAGTTTGATCTCGCCGCCGGCACCCTGCGCTTGGCAGGCGATGACCTCGCCGGCGTCAGCCTCACGTTGGGCGCGGAAGCTGTAGATCGGGATCGCCTGATCTCGTCTGCTTACATTCCCTTGCCTGCCGCCCTCGCCGCAGCCTTGGGCACCGCGATCAAATCCTGGCTGCCCGCCCTACGCCCAGCGCTCACCCCACCGGCCACTGCTGCCATGGCGCCAACCGATGCCGGCTGGCGCGCCGTGTGGTCCTTTGATGCCGGCACCCGCGTGCCCGAGCGTTTGCGCCGGATGTGCGTGACCGCCAGTCCGCTGCCCATCGACGGCTCGCCGGACCAGTTGCTCGATCCCGTCATGCCCGACGGCTACTCGCGCGAGATCTGGCGCCAGTGGCCGCAGGCCGAGGTTTACGAATTGTCGCTGCGCTTCCCGGAGCCGCATGCCGTCTCCACGCTCAACATCCTCGGCGACTGCGTGGACGATCCCACGCTGCGCACGTTCAATCCGCTGCCGGAAGGCATCACCGTCGCCGTCGAGCCGGCCGATGGCCTGCCGCGTGCCTGCACCGTGAGCCCCGGTCCGGAGCGCCGTTACAAGCGCTACCGCGACGCGGAAAACCGGCTGGAAGTCCGCACCGCCGCCATCAACGCACCGGTCCGTTCGCTGCGGATCCGCATCCCCGCGCCGGACCGCGACAAACCGTTCGTGCTGCACCGGCTGGAAGTGCTGACCGACCGCACCGTCGCCCCGGCCGTCACGCAATGGACCACCGCCGACCTCGACGGCGACGGCCGGGCTGAGATCATCTTCACCAACGCCGTGAACGAGCTCGTCGTGCTCGGCGCCGACGGCCGCGAACGCTGGCGCCGCCAGCTCGCCAACCTCGCCACGCACCTCTCCGCCCAACCGCTCGACGCCAGCCGGCCGCCGGTGCTCTGTGTGGGCCTGCTCGGCGGCGACCTGCACCTCTACCACGCGGACGGCACCCTGCGCGCCGCCCTCAAGCTGGCCGAGGAGTTCTCCAAGTTGAAGGACTGCCTCTTCGGCTGGTATAGCGCGACGCACTGCCTCTCCATCTGGCATCGCGATGTGCAAGGCCGCGGCTGCCTCGTGGTCGGCGGCTACGCCATTTTGCTCTTCCTCAGCGCCGACGGCAAAATCGTCGGCCACAGCTTCTCCGACGGTCCGTGGAACTACGACATCCTCGTCGCCCCGGAATCGCGGGCCGATCGCGGCGACGTCTACGTGCGCTGTGGTTGGAACCACGGCATCCAGTATTACCCCGGCGTGTCCGGCGACGGCCCCAGCGGCGAGGCGCACAGCTTCGGCGGTTTCATCCAGCCGATGTTCCGGATGCTCAAACGCGTCATCCCCTTCCTCAACGGCCGCTCCCTCGCCGCCGCGTGGGTTGATCTGCCCGCGTGTCCCGAAGGCGCGCTTTTCTCCGCCACCGAGCTCGGCTGCGGCGTGCTTTCCACGGCAAAGAAAGACTGGCTCTGGAAACTCGAGGGCGGCATGAGCCTCAACGCCTGCACGCTCGGCCGGCTCCATGGTCAACCCGTCGCCTTCACCGCCGGCGCCGATTGCTTCGTGACCGCGGTCAACCTCGCCGACGGGCAGGTGCTGCGCGCCCACCATGCCGGCGCCCCGGTCGTCGGTGTCAGCCAGACCGCCGACGGCGGCCTGCTCGTCGCCACCCGCACGGGCGTGCAAGCGCTCGACGCCGCCTGGCAACCGCGCGGCGCCCTCGCCCTTCCGCTCCGCCGCGCCCTGCCGACAGGCGACCGTGGCTTCCTCGTCACCCGCGAAGACCACACCCTCGAACTGCTGGAACTCACATCCTGATCCGCACTCGTTCTCATTCTCGTAATCATTCTCGTTCTCGGGAGCATGAGAACGACAGGAAATCAGCCCGCCTCCTTCATGAAACGCCCCCTCACGATCGCCGCCGTCCAGCTCCCCTCCTTCGCCCCCGGCAAAACCAACGCCGCGCGCCAGCGCGCCAACTTCACCCTCGCCGCGCAGTGGCTGGATGACGCCGGCCGGAAGGGTGCGAACCTCGCCTGCGTCGGCGAGACCTTCAACATCCTCGGCTGCCAGCTCACCCGGGCCAACACCCCCGGCCTCATCCGCCACGCTTGGACCGAAACGGTCATACGCTTCGAGCCCATCGCCAAAAAATACCGGATGGCCATCATTGCCCCGATCCTCGCACTCGAGGACGGCATCGTGCTCAACATCGCCCTCGTCTTCGACCAGCGCGGTCGTGTGCTCGGCGGTTACCGCAAGGTCCATACCATCGAGAACGAAGAGGCCTATGGCACCGTCCCCGGCGACGCTTGGCCGGTCTTCGACGTGGCCGGCGCGCGCGTCGGCATCCAGATCTGCCACGACAATTCCTTCCCCGAGAGCGCGCGCTGCCTCACCCTCAACGGCGCCGAGGTTATTTTCTGGCCGCACGTCATGAGCGGCTGGGGCGACGAGTTCATGGACATCCTCCTGCGCAGCCCGGCCGTCCACAACGGCGTGCACCACGTGCCCGTGTGCTTCGGCTGTCCGCCCAACGAGGCCTGGATGCCGGGCAAACTAATCGGCCGCAGCAGCATCATCCGGCCCGATGGCACCGTCGCCGCCGACGCCGGTCGTCATCCCGGCATCGCGCTCACCACCATCGACCTCGCCGCCCCGCGCATCGCGACGCAGTTCACCCGGCCCGGCGACTGGGTCTGGCACATCGACATGCTCAACGACCGCCGCCCCGACACCTACGCGCCCTTCACCCGCCCGGTCGTCCCGCAAAAACCGGTGCCGGCAAAATAAAGCCAACAGTCCTTGATATTTGGCTTAGGTGGACGCGCAGGTCCCGCTGATCGTCGAGCATGTAACGCCCGCAGAGAGACCTGCCGGCTCATCTATAAACCTCCGAATCCGGCTAGAGCGATTAAAAATACATTATGGCGTCAAAAAAGCGCAAAATATCCCTTTTCCCAACGCCTGATCTACTCGTGAATTCTTTGCTACTTTTTCGGCTATTTCTTCAGGGTCTTCCAAGCCTGCTCATTTTTTTGGCTATGGGATTGAACCGCTCTAAAGTCCAATTCTTTGGGGATACTGGCTAGCGGCCGTCATCGCCGGTTCGATTAAACACTCGTTTCACGGGAGCTTCACGCTTGCTTCACGCCTCTTGTGATAGGTTGGTCGCCATCGAGCCGCCCAGTGAAGCATCTCGATGCCAACGCCATGAGCGTCTTCCTGTCCCCCAATTCTACTCAACTGCCACGCACAGCGCTGAAACGGTGCCGCGGCCGCCTAGCTGGCTGCACTGCCCGGCTCAGCTCAGGCAGTCTGCAGAAATTCCTGTCAGCTGACCCCACCCCATCACAACGCTGAAAATGATAACCCTATCTGTTGGCTTTGAGCGTTGGCGAAAGTCTATCAGCCGAGCGCTGGCGGTGTTTATCATCGCCTCTCTGATCATGACCGAACCGGGCACTGCAGCTTGGCTGAAGCTGATGCTGAGGATCGCAGGAGTCCTTTTCATCGGGGCCGCAGTGCTCGGTCGAATTTGGTGCGCACTTTACATTGCTGGACACAAAAACACGGACCTTTGCATTGATGGCCCATATTCAATCTGCCGCAATCCGCTATATTTATTTTCCTTTTTTGGAGCGGTCGGATTTGCCTTTGTCGCCGGCTCTTTGCCGGTTGGTATATCTCTTGTTCCGCTTTTTTGGTGCTACCATCATTTTGTCATCAAAAATGAAGAAGTGCGACTGAGTATCCTGTTTGGGGCTGCCTACAAGGCCTACCGTGCTAAGACACCCAGAATTATTCCAAGACCTAACTTGTATTGGTCGCGCCCCTGCTTAACGGTCTATCCCAATATCGTGCTTCGCGCCCTTTCGGAAGTTGCGTGGTTTCTGATCGCGTTGGCGCTATGCGAATTAATTGAGCCAATGCAGAGGTTGGCCGAAGGGGGCTGGTAGCCGCCATGTGCTGGCCTGATTGCGCTTTCGTTTACGGCCTTCGACTACTATTGACGGCTTTATAACGCTGATTTCACGCTCCGTTCACATCGATTCGGTTAAGTTTTGAGTGTCAAAACGGAGTCCGGGGCAAAACTTCGCCACCAATCTAGGCCGACCGGAAACAGGGTGTTTCCAGTGCTGGATCCCGTCAGACTGTCTAGTCATGGGCATAAACGGTATAAATACATCAATCCTAAAGAATCGGATGCTGTGTCTCGGTATTCTTCTGGGCAACTCTGTGGTGACACTTCCTGCAGCAGACACCCCGCGCGATCTATGGACCTCGGGCTGGTTCTGGGAAGCCTCCGCCGGCGTTAGCATCGTTCCCGGTGGTGATATCACTCTCGGCGGCATAGACTACGAAAGTGATTTCGCCAACGGCCTGCTCATAAAGGGGGCCGTGGGCAAGGCATGGACACCCAACTGGACCACAACGCTTGAATGGTTCTACCGCACCAACTCCATTAATGAGCTGGTCCATGCAAATGGCACGATTACAGGAGGCGACTTAGCTTCCACCAACGCGTTTTTTACCGTGACCTACGCGCTCGACGAAGGTTGGAGCTGGCGCGGTGTGCGACCCTATGCGGGTCTCGGTCTCGGCTACATTCAGGAGGTTGACCTCGACCTAGAGGGCTACGGCAACGAAGAGTTTTCCTCTAGGGGTGCATTTGCCTACCAATGGTTGATCGGTCTACAACGCCGCATCGGTCGCCACGGCCTGCTCTTCCTCGAAGGCCGCGCCATCGCCAGCGGCAAACAGGAACTGGCCAGCTCGTCCTTGCCGCGCTTTGCCGCAATCGAGTATGATACGTGGTCTCTCTTGACGGGGTTACGCTATTCATTCTGATTCTGACCGCGGACGATTCTTCGATTACCCCAACCAGTTTCTCTCGTCGCGTTTAGTCCGCCATGCCCGGCAATATTTCGCTCCCCCTGCTTCTGGTCGAAGACGACGCCGACATGGCGGGAAATATCACCGATTACCTTGAGCGCCGCGGCTGGACCGTTCATCACTCACCCACAGGCCCTCTCGCCCTTCATCTCGTCCTGCAGCAGCGTTTCGCCGTTGTTGTGCTCGATCGCGGATTACCTGGCCTCGACGGCATCCAAGTATGCCAACACCTTCGCCGTGGCCTTACCCGCGACCTGCCTGTGCTCATGCTAACGGCCGCCGACAGCCTGACGGACCGCCTCGGAGGCTTCGCGGCTGGCGTGGATGACTACCTCGTAAAACCCTTCGCGCTAGCCGAACTGCAAGCCCGGCTAGAAGCCCTCGTGCGCCGCACCAACGGCTCACCTCCTGCGGCCTCCGGAGAACTCCTGCATTGTGCCGATCTTACGCTCTGGCCGCGCACCCGCGAGGTTAAGCGTGCCGGACAATCACTGAACCTCACTCGCATGGGGTTCGATCTGTTGGAACTGCTGCTGCGGCGCTCACCCGAAGTCGTGCGGCGCGAAGAACTCGAACAAGCCCTATGGGGCGAAGAGCCCCCGGGCAGCGATGCCCTGCGTTCGCACCTCTTTGCTTTGCGAAACGCCGTGGACAGACCTTGCCTGCCAGCTCTGCTGCATACTCACCGTGGAGTCGGCGTGCAATTACGTCCACCGACGCAGCCTTTTACTCCAGACCCAGCGTGACCAACCGCTCATCGTCTACCCGCGCGCCACTGCGCTTGCGCGTCCGCGTTGTCATCCTGATCACGGCGCTCGCGCTGTTTGGTTTTCTTGCGATCTGCGCCGCCGGCTGGTTGATAGTGCTTCGCGCGGAGGATGAGATGCTTGATGCTTTTCTGCTGCCCCTCATCACGGACCTCGCGGAAACGGACGAAACTCCTACTTGGGTGAGCCGGTTCCCCGACGTAGCCACGCTTCAAGCCGCCACTGGCATCGACAACCCCCCTGTCACCCCCGGCTGGCACGAGGTCTTCAACGATCCAGTCCGCGCCCGCGCAGTTGTGGTTACCAGCCTATCCAAGCGCTGGCAGGTGTGGCGGGACGGTGCCCTAGAAGACGAATACCGCCTGCGCATCCCGTCCGCTAATTCTACGGAAGGGTTTACGCTGGTTGATATCACCGCCTTCGAATACACAGAGGCACGCACCGCCGCGATTCGCAGTTCAATTTTTTTGCTGGCTGGTGTGGTAGTCGCGCTTGGGCTGGCACTCGGACTTCTGATCGCGCGCTGGACCCTGCGCCCAGTAGTGGCGCTCGCCGGACGCGTGCAAGCGTCCCCAAGCGGCAAGAAGACAACTTCGCTCGCCCTCGGTTTCGCCGATGACGAAATCGGCTTCCTTGCCCGCACGCTCGACGCGGCCCACCAGCGCGAGGCCGCGGCACTCGCCCGTGAACATCGATTTCTCGCCGAATGCAGTCACGAGTTGCGCACACCTCTCGCGACCCTTCGCTCGGCCCTCGCTCTATGGACCGACATGGCCGCCGATCCCGCCGCCCAACAGCGCATCATTGACCGGATGCAGCGCGCTGTGAGCCGAACCGAAGCTCTCGTGCGCTTTTTCCTAGTTACAGCCCGCGAAGATCACCAACGCGCAGAAGCCGGCTGGGTGGGACTGGAACCTGTCGTGCGTGAACTCGTCGAGGAGTTTACCCAACTCACGCCGTCACCCGGGCCACTCTGGACAATCACCGTGCCAGCCAACGCGCGGGTCTGGGCCAGTCGCGACGTCGTCGTTTGCGTTGTGCGCAACCTCATCGACAACGCACTCAAACACGCGCCACGTGGACAAATCATGCTGCAATGGGTTGAGCCCTCTACTTTCTCCGTCGCGGATGACGGTCCCGGTTTTGGCACTTTGCCCTCGTCCACTGCCGGAGATCATTCACCGCCGCCGTTGGTGGCAACGGAAAGCTACGGTCTTGGCTGGATCCTACTCGAACGTCTTTGCCGTATCCAAAATTGGACGCTTATGCGCGGCAAATCGCATCTGCGCGGCGCTCGAGTGGACATCATTTTCAACCTGCCACCGCCATAGCTTGAACTGCTCCTACAGTCATTCCCCCATGCAACGGAAATCCAGTTCTTGATCGCCCAAGACAAGACCAGACCGCAGATTTTGATCATCCCTCAGCATACAGAGTTGCATCGTGAATCAGCACGCGGAAAAATCCTGACCACGCTCGAGGTTGAAACCTTAACTGCCACCACCCTCAAGGGGTGGAAGTCCTCGCCCAGACAAGACGATTTTGCCTTTGCACCCTAGCAGCTTTGCAAGATGATCATCGGGCCATGTCCGCCGATCTTGCCCAGCTTGTCACTGCCATCGCGCAGCGCGCCCGCGCCGCGGCGCACGGCCTCGCCATCGCACCGGCCGACAAGAAGAACGCTGCGCTGGAGAAACTCGCCGCGCTGATCGATGCGTCGGTCTTCGAATTGCTGGAGGCCAACCAACGAGACCTGCTTTCGCCCGAGGGTCTCGCGCTGACCCCGGCGAGCCGTGATCGGCTCGAACTGAATGAACCGCGCCTGCGCGCACTCGCGGCATCCGTCCGCCATATCGCCACCTTGCCCGATCCAGTCGGTGATACCTTGGAATCATGGACCCGGCCGAACGGCCTGCGCATCGAGAAACGCCGCGTGCCCATCGGCGTGATCGGCATCATCTACGAGGCGCGGCCCAACGTGACCATCGACTGCGCCGCACTCTGCCTGAAGAGCGGTAACGCCAGCATCCTGCGCGGCGGCAAAGAATGTTTCCATACCAACACCGCGCTCGCCGCCCTCGTCACGCAGGCGCTGCACACCGCCGGCCTGCCCGGCGACGCCGTGCAATTGGTGCCGACCACCGACCGCGACGCGCTCACCCACCTGCTCAAGCTCGACACGCTCATCCACTGCATCATCCCCCGCGGCGGCGAGAGCCTCATCCGCTTCGTCGCCGAAAACTCCACGATCCCGGTCATCAAACACTACACCGGCGTGTGCTTCGTTTATCTCGACCGCGCCGCCGCCCCCGATCTGGCGGAGAAAATCACCCTCAACGCCAAGACCCAGCGCCCCGGCGTCTGCAACGCCGCGGAACAGTTACTCGTGCACGCCGCCGTCGCGGAAACGCTCTTGCCCGCCGTCGCCCGGGCACTGGCGGCGAAGGGGGTTGAGCTGCGGGCCGACACCCGCGCCGCCGCCATCCTTGCCAAGGCCGGCATCGCCGCAACCCCCGGGGCGGCGACGGATTTCACGGCCGAATTTCTCGCCCCCGTGATCGCCGTGCGCATCGTGGACTCGCTGGACGAGGCCGTAGCCGTGATCAACCGCGACGGCTCGGGGCACACCGATGCCATCATCACCCGCGACGAGGCCGCCGCCAAAAAATTCCAAGCCGCCGTGGATTCCTCCGTCGTGGCGTGGAACGCCAGCACGCGATTTAACGACGGCTTCGAGTTCGGCTTCGGCGCCGAGATTGGCATCTCGACCGACCGCCTGCACGCCCGCGGCCCGATGGGCCTGCGCGAACTCTGCACCTACAAATACCTCCTGACCGGCGACGGCCAGGTGCGGGGCTGAGCGCACGCCGGGGGGTGCGCGGAACCAAGTCCTGTATTTCCTATCCATATCCCCATGCGCCAGCGTCTCCATTCCCCGCTCATCCTCCTGTTGATCGGCTTGGGTCTTTCAGCCGGCCGGCTGCCGGCCCAAACCGAGACCCGGGCGGAAGAAAACCAACGCTCGCGGGCCATCTCCTCCGAAGTGGCGTCGGCCTTGGCCGCAGGCATGCCCAAGTATCAACCACCCAAGCCGGTCGAGCCGAAGGTCGAGGCGGAGGAAATTGATCTCCGTGAAACCGACCAGCCGCGCAACCGGATCATCCGGCTGCCGGACTTTGTGGTGCAGGAAAAGAAGCCGCCGGTCTTCCGCGAACGCGACCTGCATACCCGCAAAGGCCTCGTCGATTTGGCCAAACAGCGCTATTTTTCCGAAGCCGCCCAAGGGCTCAACCGTTTCCGCATCCCGCTCTTTGGGCAGGGCATCGACGCCTACGCCCTCCAGATGCAGGCCGACGCTGAACGTCTCCAGAACATCACCGACCTGAAGGAAACCGCCGCGACCATCCGGGCCGCCGATCCGGAAAACGCCACCTACATCCGCCGGCTGACCGATGACACCTATATCCGGCGGAACGATTTCGGCTACCGTCGGCAGCCCTGAACTCAGGGCCGCGCCAGCAGCGCCCGGGCCAACTCCGCCCATTCCTCGGTCAGCGTCGCCGTCGCCACCGGTTTTCCCGCCCGGCCATACCAGTAGGCAGCATTCCCGGCATCGCCCTCTTTCCGGTGCAGGTAGGCATGCACCCAGGCAGCATCGGCCGAAGCCTCCGCCTGCACACAATCATGAGCCTGCGCCCAGTCGCCGTCGCCCCGGGCGTCATGCCACAACGCCTGCAGGGCCGCATCCAGCCCTGCCGGGAACCGCCCCGCCGTCACCGCAGTCTGAAATTCCTCAAATGACATTTGCCCCAAACTGCTCCGGCCGCTTCTAGTTGCAAGGTCGCAGCTTCTGTCCACCGCATGCCCTCCACCGATCTTGTCATCCTCCGCGAACTCATGGCGCGCGCGCCCGGGTTTGTCTCGGGCGCCGCGCTCGCCCGCCGGCTCGATGTGAGCCGCGTCTCGGTGTGGCAGCATCTGGAGAAGCTGCGCGCGCAGGGTTTCGTATTCGAAGCCGCCAAATCGCGCGGCTACCGCCTCATTGGCCGGCCCGCCGGCCTCCACGCCCTGTTGATCGAAGCGCACCTGAAAACCCGCGCCCGGGATTTTTCGGTCACGCTGCTCGAAACGGTGGACAGCACCAACGACGAGGCCGCCCGCCAGCTCGCCGCCGGCCGCCAGGCCCCTTTTGTCATTCTCGCGCGCGAGCAAACCAAAGGCCGGGGCCGCCTCGGCCGCAACTGGCACAGCGAGGCCAACGGCAATCTCTACGCCAGCTTCGCTTTCCGGCCCGACCTCGCCCCCGCCCGCATGCCCACCTTCACGCTCTGGATGGGCGCCAGCATCTGCGAGTTCATCACCAATTTCACCGGCCTGCACCCCGGGCTCAAGTGGCCCAACGACATCCTCTTCGACGGCCGCAAGGCCGGCGGCATGCTCACGGAGGCGCGCATCGACGCCGACCGCATCCGCGACCTCGTTTTCGGCCTCGGGCTCAACGTCAACAGCCCCGCCGCCGCCTGGTCCGGCGAACTCGCCCGCCGCGCCACCTCGCTCGCCGCGCTCACCGGCGCCCCGCTCGATCTCAACCATTTTGCCGCCGCCCTCATCGGCCGCGTGCATCTCGCCTACCGCCAGTTTGTCGAGGGCGAGCACCGCGCGACCTTTGCCGATTCCTGGAACCGCCACGATGTGCTCCGCGGCCAGCCCGTCGCCGTGCTGCAGGGCGTGAAACGCATCGCCGGCACCGCCCGGGGCATCGATGATGCCGGCTCGCTGCTGATCCGCGACGCCCAGGGCCGCACCCACCGCTTCACCGCCGGCGAGGTAACTTTGGAGAAAGCGGGTTGAGCCCCGGCCCCTTCGCTCCCTATTTTCCATCCGCATGTCCGACGCCACGCCCGCCATCGAAGTCGCCCACCTCGTGAAATCCTACGCCGGGGTGACGGCCGTCAATGACATCAGCTTCACCCTCGCGCGCGGCGAGATCCTTGGCTTCCTCGGGCCCAACGGCGCCGGCAAGTCCACCACCATGCGCATCCTCACCGGCTATCTGCCCGCCACGTCGGGCCATGTCGCCGTCTGCGGCCAGCCGGTCGCCACCGCGCCGGATGCGGTCAAGCGCCTCATCGGCTACATGCCCGAGAACAACCCCCTGCCGGACGACATGCGCGTCTCGGAATACCTCTACTTCCGCGGCCGGCTGAAGGAGGTTCCCCGCCGCAAACTCGGCCCGCGCATCGACGAGGTCCTCGAGCTTTGCGACCTGAAGCGCGTCCGGCACAAAATCATCGGCAAACTCTCCAAGGGTTTTCGCCAGCGCGTCGGCATCGCCGAGTCCATCCTCGCCGAGCCGCCCGTCATCATCATGGACGAGCCCACCATCGGGCTCGATCCCCACCAGATCCTGATCGTGCGCGACCTCATTGCCAGCCTGCGCGGCCGCATGACCGTCATCATCTCCAGCCACATCCTGCCCGAGATCGAAGTCACCTGCGACCGCGTGCTCATCATCAACCAGGGCCGCGTCGTCGCCCAAGGCACGCCGGCTGATCTCCGCCGCGAGGTGCTCGGCCGCACCCGCTACGCCGTCGAGGTCGCGGGCGACCTCGCCCCGCTGGGCCTCCTGCTCGGCGCCATCGATCCCTCGCTCGAGATCGGCGAACAGGGCGAGCCGGCCGCCGACGGCTTCTACCCGCTCACCCTCACCGCCGGCCACGACACCGATCTCGGCGAGGCCCTGTTGCGCACCTTCGCCGGCGCCGGCCTGCGCGTCCGCGCCCTCAGCCGCGCCCACCCCACGCTGGAGGATGTTTTCCTGGCCGCGACCCGGCGCAGTTGGGACGTAAAATCCGCCGACATCCGCCAGTCCGCCCGCACGCCATGAAACACTTTGCCACGCTGCTGAACCACGAGATCCGCATGCTGCTCGTCAACCCGGGCACCTACATTGCCGCGACCGCCTTCCTCGTGTTCATGGGCTTCATCTTCACGGGGATCCTGGAGAGCTACAGCAAGGCCCCGCAGGAAACCTCGCCCGCGCAGGTCTTTTTCCAGCTCTTCTGGCTCCCCGTTTTCTTCATGGTGCCGCTGCTCACCATGAAGTGTCTCGCAGAAGAGCGCCGCCTCGGCACCATCGAAACCCTCCTGACCACGCCCGTCACCACCACCGAGGTCGTGCTCGGCAAATACGGCGCGGCCTACCTGCTCTACCTCGCGCTCTGGGGCTCCACCGGCGGCTTCTTCTGGCTGCTCCACAAATTCGCCGGCGATGCGCGCTTCCTCGACGCCGGCCCGCTCCTCGGCGGTTATCTCTTCATCGCGGTCTCGGGCCTGCTCTTCATCGCCATCGGCGTTTTCGCCAGCTCGCTGTCGCGCAACCAGGCTGTCGCCGGCATCCTCGGCTTCACCATGCTCTTCGCCCTCATTATCGGCGGGCGTTTCCTCCAGGATGCCGCCTGGCTCAACCGCGACGTGCTCCACGCCGTGAAGGCCACCGTGGACTACGCCCAGATCTTCACCCACTACGAGGACTTCACCCGCGGCGTCGTGGATACGCGCCAGTTGCTCTTCTACCTGAGCGGCACGGTGCTCGCCCTCATCTTCAGCATCCTCGGCGTCGAGGCCAAGCTCCTGCACAGCTGATCCCCCCATGGCCGCTCCCGACAGCTTCCGCACCGCCCGCTGGCTCCGCACGATCAACCTCGTGCTCCAAGCCGTGCTCTTCCTCACCCTCTTCGGCGGGTTGAACTACCTCGCCCGCAGCTATGCTTGGCGGTTCGACCTCACCCAGCACCGCAAGCATTCCCTCTCCCCCGAGACCGCCTCCTACCTGCGCAACCTCGACCGCCCCGTCCGCATCGTGGCCACCTTCACCGCCGATGCCGACAACCCGGAAGTCGCCCAAGCCTACCGTGACCTCAACGGCCTTCTGCGCGAATACGTCTATACTACCGAGTCCCGGCCCGACGGCCGCGTCACCGTCGAATACATCGACATCTACCAGCGCCGACGCGACGCCGACCAGTTGGGCGTCGAGCTGCCCAATGTGCTCGTCTTCATCTGCGGCGACAAACGCCGGGTCATCACGCTGGAAGAACTTTACCGCTTCGAGAACCGGGAGAAAAAAGCTTTCCAAGGCGAGCAAGTGGTCACCGCCGCCATTCTCGACGTCTCCCGGCCCGAGAAAAAGAAGATCTATTTTCTCGCCGGCCACGGCGAGCTGCGACCCGACGACGTGGAACCCGTCCGCGGGCTTTCCGCCCTTGGCGAACAGTTGCGGCTGCGCAATTTCGCGGTCGATTTTCTGCAGCTCAGCACCGCGCGCCAGATCCCCGAGGACGCCGCACTCATCATCAGCGCCGCCCCGCAGGGCCGCTACGACGCCAGCGAGCAGGAGCTGCTCCGCCAATATCTCAGCACCCGCGCGGGCAACCTCATTGTCTTTCTCGCCCCCGGCGTCCCCCACGGGCTCGACGACCTGCTTTACGACTGGGGCGTGCTCGTGGACGACGTCGTCATCTATGACACCAATCCCGAGAGCTACTCCGACACCGGCGATTTCATCCTCCGCAATTTTTCCTCCCACGCCATCACGCAGACCCTGATCGACTACCGGCTCACCCTCCGCCTCGGCCTGTGCCGCAGCGTCCGGCCTGACCCCGGCCGCGCCGCCAACGACGAGCTGCTCGTCACCACCCTCGCCGCCAGCTACCCCACCGCCTGGGGCGAGACCGGCTACCGGCTTCAGCGCATGCCGGAATACAATCCCGGCATCGACCTCAAGGGTCTGCCCAACATGCCGCCTGCCAACCGACTCGGCATCATCGTCGCCTCGGAGCGCGTGCAGACCCGCGACAACCTGCCCTTCAGCGTGCGCGGCGGCCGTCTCGTCGCCATCGGCACCGGCGACATGGTCACCAACCAGCGCATCGCCAGCGAGGGCAACTTCGCCCTCTTCCTCAATGCCGTGAACTGGACCGTCGAGCGCGACACCCAGCTCAACATACCCGCGCGCCCCATCCAGCGCTTCCAGCTCTCCCTCAACCAGCTCGAGCTCACCCGCCTTCGTTTCAGCCTGCTCCTCGTGCTCCCTGCCATCGCCGCGGCACTCGGCCTCTTCGTCTATTGGTCCCGCCGCAACTGATCCTCCCCTCCCATGCGCACCAAAGTCACGCTCGTCCTCGTTTTCCTCAACGTCGCGCTCTTCTTTTTCATCTTCAAGTTTGAGCGTCACTGGCGCACCGAGCGGGCCTCGCTGGAGGCCCGCCGCCGCGTGCTCGGGCCCGAGACCGCCGACATCCGCTCCCTCGCCCTCGCCGGACCGGGCATCACCGCCATCCGGCTCACCCGCAGCGGCTCCGACTGGTCCCTGACTGAGCCCATCGAATGGCCGGCCAACCCGCATGCCGTGAACCGCATCGTCAGCGAACTCCAGTTTCTCGAACACGAGACCAGCTTCCGCGTCGCCGATCTCGCCAAAAACGAGCAGACCCTTGCCGACTACGGCCTCGCCGAACCCCGCCTCACCCTCACCTTCACCTCCGGCGAACCCGAGAGCCGCCCCCCGCTCGTCCTGAAAATCGGCGACGAGACGAAGGTCGGCAACCGGCTCTACATCCTGTCGCCCGACGGCGAGCGCGTGCATGTCGTCAGCCAGAGCTTCGCGCGCAGCCTCGCGCTCGATCTGGCGGAACTGCGGGCCGACACCCTCTTCACCATCCCGGTCTTCGAAGCCCGTTCGCTCGCCCTCCAAAACGCCGCTAATCTCCGCGTGCGCATCCGCCGCGAAGCCGGCCGCTGGGCCTTCGAGGCTCCCATCGTCGCCCGCGCCAACAAGACCGCCACCGAGCTCACCATCAATGCGCTGAACAACCTGCGCGTGCAGTCCTTTCTCCCCGCCGGCGCCGCGCCGGCCGGCGCGAATCCCTCCCTGCGCATCAGCCTGCAGGGCAACAACCGCAGCGAGACGCTGCTGCTCGGCGCCGAACTCGGCACCACCGCCATCGCCGAATCCGCCAGCGGCGCGGCCCCGGCCAGCCCCCGGCCTGATGTCGAGTTTCAGGCCATGCTGGAGGGCAAGTCCGCCGCCTTTACCGTCTTCCTCTCCGCCGGTCTGCTCGACGCCCTCCGCAACGCCCAGGAGCTGCTGCGCGAGACCCGGCTGCTGGAATTTGAACCTGCCACGGTCACCGGCCTCACTCTGACCGCGCCCGACACCCCGGCCATCAGCCTCCAGCGCGATCCCGCCGCTCCCGCCGGCGCACCGTGGCAATTGCTCCGCCGTTCCGCCGGCGCCGGCACCCTCACCGCCGACACCGGTGCCGTCACCCGCCTGCTCGACCTGCTCGGGCGCCTCTCCGCACAAAAATTCCAGAGCGACGCGCCGAGCGACGCCGACTTGGAGACCTGGGGCTTCAACCGCCCCGAGCGCGAAATCACCCTCGCGCTCAATCCCGCCCAAGGTGCCGCGCGCAATCTCACCCTGCAAATCGGCGTCACCACCCCGCGCGACGGCCGCGCCTACGCCCGCCTCGCCGGCGAACGCTTCATCTACGGCATTGATCCCGTCATCTTGGAAGAAACGGTGGTCTCGCCGCTCCCCTACCGGGCGCGCCTGCTGCACGAACTTCCTTCCGCCACCCGCATCACCGCCCTCCGGATCACGGATCTGGAGGATGAATCCGCCGTCATCGAGCACGACCTGACCACCGCCGCGCCGGATTCCCCGCCCGCCCGCCTCGCCGCGCAGCTCCGCATCCTGCGGGCCCGCGCTTTCGTGCTGGACGAATTCGCCGACAAGTTCGCTGCCGGCGGCGAAGAACGCACCTGGCGTTACCGGCTCGAAGCCACCCTCGCCCTGCCCGGCGGCGAAGGCGGCCAGACGGAAACCTTCACGCTGCACCTCACCGAGCGCATCGGCGGCGGGCTGCAGCTCGCCGGTTCGCCGGAGTTCGCCGCCGTGTTTGAGCTGGAGCAACCGCTCCTCGATGCGCTCTGGGCCGTGACCTACGCCGGCCGCGATCCCGGCCCACCCTCGGCGCCGTAAACCCGTGTCCAACCGACCGGCCGCCCCGTCGCGATGAAGCCCTGGCTGAAGCTCTGCCGGCAAGGCGTCCGCTTTTGCGGCGACTGCCTTGTCGCCTTCGGCGTCTGGTCGCTGTGGCTGGCCCTCGTCATCCTGCTGGGAGCGCAGATCTACATCGTCAGCGTTCGCGAGCTCACGCTGCCGCCGTTTCTCCTCCGCGCCTACGAGGAACGCCTCGCAGCCTCCGGGGTGCGCCTCGATTTCGGTCGCGCCAGCTTTGACCCCACGGGCAGCGTCCTGCTGGAGAACGTCCGGCTTTACCTCCCGGCCTACGAGGACCCCGTCGCGGTGGCCCACACCCTGCACGTCACCCTCGATCCTTGGGCGATGCTGGCCCGGCGTTTCGAGCCGCGCGGCCTCGAGGTCACCGGCGTCAGCCTGAGCGTGCCCGCCATGCTCTCGCCCACCGGGCGCAACGAGGCGCTCGTGCACGATCTCGATTTTTCCCTCACGCCGCAGGGCGGCGATATCCAGCTCCGCCGGCTGGCCGGCCGCATCGGCAACCTCAACGTGACCGCCCGCGGCGCCGTGCACACCACGCCGTTGCTTGGCGGACGGCGCGATGCGCCGCTCCCGCTGGCCGTGCTGCTCAACCGTCACTATCCGGAAATTTGCCGGCAATTGGTCGCGCTCACCGGGCAACTCGGGCAACTGGAAACACCCGCCGTCGATCTCTTGCTCACTCCTTCTGACACCCGGGGCGCCATCGTGCGCGCGGAGTTCTCGGCCCGTCGCCTCACCTTGCCCGCGCCCACGGCCCTGACCGCCACCAATCTCACCCTCTCCACGCAGCTCCCATTGCTCGGCGACGCCCCCGCCTTCGCCCGGATCGAAACTTCCGTCGGGACCCTGCGACTGGAAAACGGCTTCCAGGCGCACCGGGTGCAGGCCCTTGTGCGCGGCCGGCTCGATGCCGGCGCGCGACGATTCGATTTTATCTCCACCGAACTCACCGCGGCCGTCTTGTCCGCCCAGCGCCTCTCCGCCACCGATCTGGCGTTGCGGGCCGAGGCCGGGCCGCTGCCGCATCTGCGCGGCGAGGCAATCGCCCACGTGCTCGCCCAGCCCATCGCAGTCTCGGGCGAGGCCGATCTCGCCGCGCAAAGCGCCCGGCTGCAAACCGCCGGCCGCCTCTCGCCGGCCATCGTCGGCTGGCTCGGGCAGCGCCTCGGCCGCGACCTCGGGCGCTTCATCGGATTCGAATCCGCCCCGGAATTCGACCTCGCGGTAAACCTAGACCCGGGCTGGAAATTTACCGGTGCCGGCGGCCGGGTCGCCACCCGCGGCGTGAATGCCTACGGCGTCAGGCTCGATGAATCGGCCGGCCGGGTGGACGTTGATCTCCGGCGCTTCCACGCCACCGACGCCCGCGCCCGGCTCGGGAGCAACTTCGCCGGCGGCAGCTTTGAGCAGGATTTCGTGACGAAAGATTTCCGCTTCCTCCTGCGCGGCCGGCTCGATCCGCCCGCCATCGGCGGCTGGTTCCGCGATTGGTGGGATGACTTCTGGGGAAATTTTGATTTTTCCCAAGGCGCCCCGGTCGCCGATGTGGACGTGGCCGGCCGTTGGGGCCGGGGACCGGACACCACTGTCTTCGTTTTCGCCCATGCCCGCGAGCCGGTGATCCGCGGCGTCGCGCTCGACCACGCCATCACCCGGCTGTTTATCCGCCCCCACTTCTACGACGCGCTTGAACTTTATGCGACCCGCGGCGCCGGCGCCTTGCGCGGAACCTTCACGCGCACCCAAGCGGAAAACAAGCCGGTGCTCAAATACCTCGCTTTCGATTTCACTTCCGGCGGCATGGCCACGGACGCCATCGGGCGTTTGATCGGCCCCGAGATGGAAACGATCACCGAACCGTTCGCCTTCATCCAGGCGCCGGTGCTGGAGGCACGCGGCCTGCTCGCCGGACCCGCCGCACCGGAGCCCGGCCGTCGCGCCGTCCGCGTGACGGGCGCCACCGGCGCTCCGCTCACCTACCACGGATTTCCGCTCCAGCACCTTTCGTTTACCGCCGAGCTGCGGGACGACGCCCTCGACCTCACGCCCGTGGAAGTCGGCTTCGGAGGCGGGGTCGCCCGCGGCCGCATCCTGGTTGACGGCCCGGAAACCGCGCGCCGGCTGGGCTTCGATCTTTCCCTCACGCAGGCCAACCTCCGTGAAGCCGCGCTCAGCCTGGAAAAATTTTCCGCCCAACGCCGCGGCCAGCCTCCCGCCACCGCCAGCACCTACATCGAGGGCGCGGCCAACGTGAATCTCGATCTTGTTCTCTCCGCCAGCGGCCCGCTGGACGACCCCTACGGTTTCAAAGGCACCGGCCGGGCCGATCTCGCCGGCGCCGGCCTCGGCCGCATCCGCCTGCTCGGCCTGCTCTCGGAGTTGATCTTTATTACCGCGCTGGATTTCGACTCCCTGCGCTCGGAGTTTACCATTGCGGGCCCCAAACTGGTATTTCCCGAAATCAACCTCACCGGCCCCAATGCCGCCATCTCCGCCAACGGCTCCTACGCCCTCGCCGAGCGCACGCTGGATTTCAATGCGCGGATCTACCCGTTCCAGGAAAGCCGCTTCATTCTCAAAAGCGTCGTCGGCGCGGTGCTTTCCCCCCTGTCCAATGTGCTTGAGGTCAAGCTCGGCGGCCCCTTGGAAAAACCGAACTGGGCTTTCGTCATCGGCCCGAGTAATTTCCTTCGCAACCTATCGACATCCACTGCTCCGGCAACCGACGCACCCGCGCCAGAGTCTCCGGTTCAGCCTTGAAGCCGGGGCTTCTTTCAGCTCCTTTGCCCTCCTTGCCGGCACCGGAAACGAGTTTGCTCTAATTCCGCAATTACCTCGGCTTTGTGTTACAATTTCTTCATAAGTTTGCTCGCTACGTTGCCCGGCTATCCTTCCCGAGCGCGTCTCCGGCGCTGGCTTCGGGCCTAATCGCGGCGAATACGGACAAGCCCCGTCTCCTCGCCGAGGATATTTCCCTCAACATCCTCCTCGTCGAGGACAACGACGTGAACCAGAAGGTCGCCCTCCGCTTCCAGGAGCGGCTCGGCTACGAAGCCGACGCCGCCGCCAACGGCCTCGAAGCGCTGCGTGCCATCGAGGCCCGGCATTACGATCTTATCCTCATGGATCTGCAGATGCCGGAGATGGACGGCTTTGAAGCCACACGCCAGATCCGCCGGCATGTGCCCGCGGATTACCAGCCGAAGATCATCGCTCTCACCGCCAACGCCATGACCGGCGACCGCGAACCCTGTCTCGCCGCCGGCATGGACGACTACATCAGCAAACCCGTGAAAATGCCCGAGCTCTTGGAGGCGATCAAACGCCAGTTCGCTTCGGATTACATCGCGCCGGATCTGCCCGTAGACGCCGCGACCACCGTGCCGCCCTCCGCGGCCGAGTCTTCCTGGTTCACCCCAACCGGCGGCGCCACGCCGCCAGCTCCGCGCTTCGGGCGGGATCCATCGTCAGGTTGCGCTGCTCCAGCGGATCGCGCGCGAGGTCAAAAAAGAGCCACGGCCGCCCGTCCGCCGTCACCGCCAGCTTGTGCGTGGCCGAGCGCAATCCACGCCACGTCCGGTCGCATTGATGCGGCAGCGCCACGACGCTGGGCATCGAAATTTCCGCCGCTTCCCGCCGGCATCTCCAAATCCTGCCCTCGGCCAGCGCCACGGTCATGGCCGGCAGATCCACGAGGCTCACCGGGCTGGCGTCCGTCGTCGCCGCGGAAATTCCGGGCCTCCGCACCAACAGCGGCACCCGCACGCTCTCTTCGTGCGGCCAGCCTTTGCGGAACAGTCCGTGTGCGCCGTGCATGTCGCCATGCACGCTGGTGAAGACCACCGCCGTCGTTTCGCCCACGGCTTCCAGCAGCCGGCCGATCGCCCGGTCCGTTGCCTCGATATGGGCATAATAGCCGGCGAGTTCCCGGCACGCCTGCGCCGCCGCCGTCGCCGGCACATTCGCGCGCAACGCCGGCTCAATGCGCCCGACGCCCGACGCCGGCGCATCATAGGGCGGGTGCGGCGCCTCCAGGCTCACCACCGCAAACCACGGTCCGGGCAGGTTGCGCAGATAATCGCCGCCGCGCCCGGCCACGATTTCGCTCTGGTAACCCGCCAACGGCACCGGCTCCGGCAGTCGCGTGCCGTGCAGCCACGGGTCATTCAGCAAAAACCCGCCGTCAAAACCCTCCCAGAAATCAAAACCGCCGCGGTTCGCCGCCGGCACGACCGCGCGCGCCGCCGCCTCCCCCACGAGTGCCACCGCCGGGTCGCGCCGGCCCAGATGCCACTTGCCGAAAAACGCCGTCGCATAGTCCCGGCCCTTCAGCTCGTGCGCGATCGTGCGCGCCTCCGTTGGCAACGCATCGAAATAATCCCGCACGCCGTTCTGCGGCGAGGGCACGCCCGTCAGCAATGCCGCGCGCGCAAACGGTCCGAACGGATGCGGCGTCACCGCCTGCGCGAAATTCACGCTCCGCGCGGCCAGCGCATCCAGCACCGGCGTCCGCGCATTTTCATCCCCCGCATACCCGCAGGCCTGCGCCCGCCACTGGGTGGTCAAGATCCACAGGATGTTGGGTTGCGGCGCCGGCATGGGATTGGGCCAGCCTTCTCCGCTCCGCCCCGCAACACAATCCCGGACCCGCCTTTATTGCAGCCTGAACGGCAGCGCGCGGTAGCGGGCGACCATGTCATCCAAAATCCGGCCGGTCTCCTGCGCCTTAATGTCGTCACCGGTGCGGATCGAGCGGGCCGGCAGGAAGTTGGTCACCAGCGCGCAGTAATCGTTCGACACCATGATGCCGAGCAGCTCGCCGGTCTTGCTGAACACCAAATCGCCGCGCGACGGCGCGAAGTCGCCCAGCAGCCGTTTCATCAGCCGGTTGTCCACCCGCACATAACCGGGCGTGGCGGCATCGAGGCGGAAGGACACCTCGCCGTAGCCTGCGCCGCCGCCGCTGATCAGCACGGCTTCGGGAAACTTGAACGGCTCCAGCGCGGTATCATACACCTTCACCCCCAGGGCCGACACCTGCCCGGCGGCCACCGGGAGCACCACCACGCGCGGATCCAGCGAGAGAAAGTCCACCCGGTCCACCGTGCTGCGATATGCCCCCTTGGTGAACTCCACCCGGAGCTGTTCCCAATCCGCGCCGCTCTCCCGCACGGAAAACGGCGTGTCATCCAGATGCAGCAGCGCATAGACCTGTGCGCCGTCGGTGATGAAAACGGTGCGCGCTTCCCGCGTGCGGTTGACCGGCCCGAGCATCGAGCGCCGCTGCGCCGTGAAGCTCGTGTTCACGCGGTTGGCCAGAAAATCGCTGAAGAGCACGTTGACGTTGATCGGCCGGTGGTCGCGGATCTCGCGGGTGAGCTCGCCGGATCTCTCGGCCAGTTGTCCCACGCCCTGCGCCAGTTGCACGGTCGTCGCCTGCACTTTTTCGCGCTCGGTCCGCTCGGCCTCGGCCTGCTGGCGGAAGACATCGGCCGTCTCCCGCAGGAGAATCGTTTCCCGCTCGGCCACCTTCACCGCCACGGTCAGGCCCTCGATGCGTTCCCGCGCCGCGGCCTGCTGCGTCTCCAGCGCCGCGATCGCGTCCTGCTGGCGCTGCGCCTCGGCGCGTTTCTCCTCCAGTTCCCGCTGGAGCCGGGCGAGCTGTTCCTTCGACATCGTCGCGGCCTCCGTCGCGGCGGCAACCTGCCGGGTGAGTTGGTCGGCGGTTTCCCGCGTCGCGGTGAGGCTGCGGCCCAGTTGCGCGGCTTCGGTCTCGATCCGCGCCAGGTTCTGTTCCCGCTCCGCCAGGGCCGCGGCCGTGGACTGCAACTGCGCGGCCAGCGCGCTGCGCGAACCGCGCTCATCGGCCAACGCCAGCTGCATGGCGGCCACGAGGTCGTCGTCACGGCTGGCCGCATTGGCCGCCACTTCCGGCACCGGCGGCCGGCGGGCCTGCGCCGGCTCCGCCTTTTCCCACCGCGTCAGTGCGAGCAGGTTGAGGAGCAGGAAATCGCAGAGGATGAGCAGCAGGGTGCGGTTCATGGCTTGGCGGCTTGGAGCTCGGCCTGGCTGGCGATGATGAGCTGGCGCTTGTAGGGCCGCACGTGCCGGATCTTCACCAGCGCCACGCAGGTGATGCCGAAGAGATTGGAGGAATAAGCCGCCAGCAGGTTGGGCTCGATGAGGCCGAGCACCTGCATGACGAGCGCGGCGGCCGTGCCGCCGATGCCGACGTAAAGCCCGCTGTCGAAGAGGTTCTCCTCGTTCTCCATGAGCCGGAGCTTCAGGAGCGACGGAGCCGCTTGGCGGGCCACCTCGCGGATCTTCGCGAGGCAGATGAGATAGACGGCAACTTGCAGGGCGGCGAAGAAGCCGACGGAGATGAGGGTCGAGGTATCCATATGCGTGAGTTTTTGGTCGGTTGCGGGTGCGGGGGTGTCGGAAATGGTCACGAGCACGGGCAGCGTGAGACGCGCTTGGAACTCCGAAGGCGGCGCCGCCTTGAGCAGGAAAGGCTCGGTCACGGCCACGAGCAGCGCGGCGAAAAGCAGCGCCAGCACGCCGCTCTTCGCGCGGGGCAGCGCGAGCGTGGTGCGGTCCAGCGGCGGAAACAGCCAGCGGTCCGCCCCGCGCAGAATCAAAAACGCTCCCAGCACGTAACCGAGGTATTTGAACCCGAGGGTAAGCGTGGGATTCAACAGCGCGAGCGCCGCGGCCACGCCGAGCGTCGGGCCGGCGTCATGGTTGACCGGCACCTGCCGCAGCAGCAGTTGCCGCACCGCCCCCTGCCCGTGGGCCAGCGCCAGCCGCAGGTCGGTCACGCCGGCCCGGCCGTATTGGATCAGGTAGGCGGCCACCCGGTCCGCCGAGTCCGAGAAAAGCGCCGCGGCATAGATCAACGCCACCTCGTCGGGCGCGACCCGTGCGAGGTGGGCGAATTCGCCCACCGTCTTGGCGTCGTTCGTCCGCCGGAGCAGTTCGCACAGTTGCACCCAGTTCAGCCGCTGGCTGAGCGAAAGCAGGTCCATGAAAAAGGGCTCAAGTTCACCCAGCGTCCCCGTTGCGACCGCGGTCTGCGCGGCGGCCCGCAGTTCGCGCTGGAGCGGAGCCGAGAGGTTTTCGCTCTGGTAGAGCAGCGCCGTGAGCAGGATGATCGCATCCAGCGGTTGTCCGCCGGCCGCCCGGGCCGGCACGAAGCGACCGCTGTCCTCCACCCCGCGCACCTCCAGGAGCGCCTGCACGCCAAGCGAGCGCGAACCTTCGAGAAAACCCCGCAGCGTCTCCCGCGCCCTTTCCGGGATCAGGAACGTGAGCATCGGCGTGCTGGCCGGCGGTGCGTCGCCGGCGCGCAGCTTGAACAAGGGTTCGAGGAACGGATCCCAGCCGCCCCAAGCCACCAAGCCGGCTTGCTGCTCCGCCAGTTGCGCCACTTCGGTCGCCAGCATCGGCCCGCCGGGCGCCTCCACCGCGCGGGAGGCGGCGAGCACCAGCTCGGCCGGGCCGATTTTTTCCGCCTCCACCAACTGGCGGCCCAGCGCCGCCACCGTGACGGTGCCCCGGCCGGCCTCCGCCAGCAACGCCGGCGTCACCGACTTCAGGTTCACCGGCAGCAGCCACGCCGCCACGGCCACCAACAGCCCCGCCCCCACGCTGACGGGAGCGGCCAGCAGCCAGGGAACGGAGCGGGTTGGACTGCGCATGGAAGGAGTATTGAATTGCCCGGGCCTGTTGGCAAACCCACGCTTGGCGACACCCACCGACCGATGTCCCTGCCAATTGTTCACTACAACCACCCGGTTTTGCGCCAGAAAGGTGCGCCGGTCGCCGTCTTTGATGCCGCGCTCGCCCGGCTCGCCGCCGACATGACTGACTCCTTGCACGCGGCCCGCGGCATCGGCCTCGCGGCCCAGCAGATCGGCCGCGCGCTGCAACTGTGCGTGGTGGACCTGCGCGAGAGCGACCGCGATTTCAACTGGACGCTCGACGGCGCCAAACCGCCGCTGGAGCTCTTCATGCCGCTGGTCGTGGTGAACCCCGTCATCCAGGTGCAGCCGGACACCGACGACTACATCTTGGAGGAAGGCTGCCTTTCATTCCCGGAAATCCGCGGCGAGGTCATCCGGCCCGATGCCATCACGCTCCGCTATCAGGACCAGCAGGGCACGCCGCACGAACTGGTGTGCGACGGCCTGCTTTCCCGCTGCCTGCAGCACGAATACGACCACCTGCAGGGCACGCTCTTCATCGATCGGATGGAAAAGAAAGTCCGCACCGGCCTCGACCGCGCCATCCGGGAGCTCGCCAAGGAGACCCGCGCGGCTTCGTCCGCCCCATGATTTCCATCGCCACGCGCACCGGCGACGACGGCAGCACCAGCCTGCTCTACGGCCAACGCGTGCCGAAGGATCACCCGCAGATCGAAGCCGTCGGCGCGTTCGACGAGCTCAACGTCGCCCTCGGCGCGATCAAGCCGCACCTCCCGCCGGACGACGCCACGCGCGGACTCCTCACCGCCATCCAGCAGAACCTGGTCGCCCTCATGGGCGAGCTAGCCTGCGCCGAGGCCGACCTCACCCGCTACGCTGCTTCCAAGTTTGCCAAGATCGGACCTGCCGATCTGGCCCGGATCGATGAATCCATCACCGCCTTGGAAGCCCGCGGCCTCAAATTCGACGGCTGGGCCACGCCCGGCGCCAACCCGCTTTCCGCCGCCTGCGACCTCGCCCGCGTGACCGCCCGGCGCGCCGAACGCCGCCTCACGGCCCTTCCCGCCCAGGGCCGGAGCGTGCGCCCGGAACTCCGCGCCTTCGCTAACCGGCTGGCCGATCTCCTCTGGCTCCTCGCCCGCGCCGCCGAAAACCGGGCCTGAGGCTCAGCCGCCCGGGTTCAGCTCCAGCACGATGGCATCCTCCAGGTGCTTGCTGAGGTAGGCATAGGTCGCGAAGCCGTAGCCATTCGCGCCCCAGTTCGCTCCCCAGGAATTTTTGAAGATAAAGACTGCGTCCTCGATCCGGCCGGTCTCGGTGGTGTAGCCCACCAGCGTGACCGCATGGCCGTAACCGGGAAGCGGCTCCTGGGAATTGAGCAGCGCGGCGCGCATGTTGCGGAAACGCGGCCAGGTGGTGCCGATCGCGACCGGGATGTCCGCATTGAGGGTGAGGTGACCGCCCGAATTTTTGAGCCGCCATTGGGGTTAGTCTGGGCCAGAAGAAAGGACCCAGACCATGAAAGGCAAAAGACATACGACCGAGGACAAGATCCGCATTTTGCGGGCAGCCGATGGCGGCAAGAGCATCGTGGAGATCTGCAAGGAGAAGAACATCTCGGAGCAGACCTTCCACCGTTGG
>Ga0169931_10001096_pt1 | contig 44386 bp, 44 predicted proteins | sample Kivu_15m_20L_FD_129675 | JGI IMG/M metagenome (GOLD analysis project Ga0169931, IMG submission 129675) | Freshwater microbial communities from Lake Kivu, Western Province, Rwanda to study Microbial Dark Matter (Phase II) - Kivu_15m_20L... | ecosystem: Environmental > Aquatic > Freshwater > Lake... | reverse complement strand
GCCGGGGCGCGACCGGCGGATTCTGTCCCGCGATCTTCGGCGCTCCCGCCTCACGCTCTGGACAACTGCATTTTCACTTGCGGTTTTCGTAACCTGGGCCTACTTCGCTGAAATTGACCAGATCACCCGAGCGCCCGGACAGGTCATCGCCAGCCAGCGCTCGCAGGTCATTCAGTCGCAGGACGGCGGCATCATCGAGCAGCTGCTCGTCAAGGACGGTGACACGGTTGACCGTGGTCAGATTCTGGTTCGATTGGAACGCGCGCGCAGTGAAGCGTCGTTTCTTGAGGCGCGCGCCAAATCTGCCGGGTTGACAGCAACGGTTGCACGATTGCGCGCTGAGGTGTTTGGTGGCGAGCCCGTTTTTCCACCCATGCTGTCCAACTATCCTCAGTTCCGCGAGAACCAGCTGGTGCTGTTTCATAAGCGCAAGGCCGCGATTGATGAGGAAGTCACGGCGCTTCAAAACCTGTTGCAGCTTGCCCAACGCGAACTCGAAATGACGCAGCCGCTCCTGAAGACGGGCGATGTGAGCCGCACCGAAGTGTTAAGGCTCGAACGGCAGGTGGCCGAGGTGACTTCGCAGATCACCAACAAGCGCAACCGCTACTTTCAGGACGCACAGGCCGAGCTCAGTAAAGCGTTGGAGGATCTTGCCGGTATCGAGCAGACGATGGCGCAACGTATGACCCAGGTTGATCAGACCGAGCTCCGCGCGCCGCTGCATGGCGTGGTCAAGAATGTTCGAATCACCACCCGGGGAGGCGTCATTCGACCGGGAGAAGAGGTGATGCAGATCGTTCCGCTGGAAGACGATCTGTTGATCGAAGCGCGGGTAATGCCGGCAGATATTGCCTTTATCAAACCGGGGCTTTCAGCAACCGTGAAAATTGACGCCTACGATTACACAATCTATGGAGATCTACCGGGTAAGCTGATCTATATCAGCCCCGACACGCTTACGGAGGATCTACGGCAGGGCGAACAACCGTACTATCGTGTTCGTGTACGTACTGATGGTCGGCGCTTCAGTGGTCGTCCCAATGAGGATCTTGAAATTCAACCGGGCATGACCGCAACCGTTGAAATTCGTACCGGCGCAAATACTGTTCTCAAGTATCTCACCAAGCCCGTCGTCAAAACGCTCTCGGAGGCGCTTCGCGAACGCTGAGTCGGGCACCAGACGAGCAACACGAATTTCAGATGAAACCCAATCGGCATATCGCATCTCAGGTATTTCGCTCCCCCTCCCCGTCGGCCTCCACCGGTACTCGTCGTCCCAGAACAAGCCGCCATGCATCGTGTATCGCACTCGTCGACGACCGCTTTACATCATGGCTCGTTTATCGTGAGTGCGACCCTGGCGCTGAGCCAGAGCTTTCTCGTCGTGGGCTCGTCAGAACCTTGTCGAGGATCGCGAACGGTACCGGTCTCGATCTGAGTTTTCGCAGGGTCTATTGGTATACCGATCGCCCTGACGGACAACTGTTCGACGAACAGTTGGTCCGGTCTGCGGTTGAAGGTGAGGAAACCTGGGCATTGCTCGAGCGCGATCTGCGGCGTCTCGCCGAGTGGCAGTCCTGCGAAACAGTGCTGATTGCCTGCGATGACGAACGCCTCCTTCCAGCCATCGACGACGCGCAGCTGCGTGGATTGAGTGTCATCATGTTGGCCGATGAAGGGGTGCTCGACTTTTCATTGCTTCGCCAGGAAGACCCCGAGTGGGCATTGCTTCTGTCGCAGGCCGATCGTCGATTGACTGTTCGTCCGGAAGATCTCTCCGATCTGAAGCCACTACCCAATGGCGAGGACCGCGGAGCGGATGCCCAGTCGGCTGGGGGAGAGCACAACGCCACCATCGAAGAAGTGGTTCGCAGCTGGTGGGGTTCCCAAAGCGAGGAAAGTCGGGAAGAGCTGCGCGTTGCGCTTGCACAAAGCACCGGCATTCCCCAGGAAGTCGATCGTGAATTGCTGCTGCAGAGCCGGGAGCGATTTGTTCGTCCGCTAAGCTTTCTGGAAAAGAAACAGATGCGTTCGTGCCTGCGTGGAATCGCCGGAGGCGATTCCGCCGATTCGCAATCGTCGGCCTCGGGTTACGTCTGATCCCGCCAGAGTCGCTCAGCGTCCTGCGGTGACTGAGCCCCGAAGCCCAGCCCCAAGGATGTTGAGCGCTGGTTGTCCAGCGTCGCGTGCAACGCTCACCGACAGGTCGGCAAGCTTCTGCGGGCTCGTATCGGGACCACGTGCAATCACCACGTCTGAAATCACAGCTTCCACCGTCAGGACACTGTCGCTCAAATAAGTTTGGAGAATCGCGTCGGGATTCAATCCAAGGGCGGCCAGGAACCCGGCCATATCGATACGCAGTGAGCCCGCTTGGGTCGAAATCAGATTGGCGAGCCGGTTGTTGGTATTTGACAAGGTAAGGGGCGACTCTTCTGCTGTGGCGCCAATGCGGAACGATCCGTAAAGCGTTGAGTCGTCAGGGGTGCGCACAACCAGGCCTTCCGGCGACCACTTCATGCGTACGCGATCAACGATTGCAGCAAGTCGGATATTCATGACGCCCGCAGGATCGACGCGCTCAACCCTGAATCCAAGCTGAACCACTTTTTCCGTGGTTTCCGAGAGCAGCGTCGAACCCTGCGGCTGGGTGAAGGCCAGAGACACGGCGCTGAGGGCCCCTGATAGCGCGGGCGCGGTTCCGCGCTCGAAATCCGCCACAGAGACCAGCTCGCCGGTTGCGCTGTTGGAGGTTGTGAAGAAACGCAGTTGTTCGCCCGCCACTCTCAGGTAGTCCTGCAGCGAATTGGTAAGAATTACCTCGATCGCACGGGACCCGTCTGTCTTCTCTGCAATCAGCCGGTTCGTTCCGCCGTTCAACGAGGTTCGAACCGCTGCCGCGAGCGATGCCAAAGCCAAATTGGGTTCAGTACCGAGCGCTGCGAGAATCCGCGGTCTTTGAAGGTTTGTCTGGCTGGCATCGTTAAGCGCTGCAGACACGCGCGCGATCTGGCTTAGATTAGCCGAGTCGATAGCGCGCGATACCTCGGCGCCATTTTTGCCCGAATACTGCGCCACGATGGTTCTTACCGCGTCGAATTGCAGCCCAGAGACCATGCCTGAGAGTGCCGGCGGGCCGGCCCGCATTCGGGTGAGGGCGTCTTCGGCAAGGAGGGCAAGCGGCGAATCCGGGGCGGGCTGATCGTTGGCAAGCGCCGCTTTGCCAAGGACCCCCGATCGCGCCAGTTCAGCAAAACTGTGGGTAACTTGCTGGTGAATCTGTCGTCGCAGATCAAGTGAGACCGTCAGGCCGTTTCTGGCGACTGCATCAACGATTCCGGCGCTGGTGTCGCGGATGACGGCCGCTGCCAGAACACCTGCGCCGAAGTGGCGTGCGTTGGCGGAGGCGATCGGGTTATCAACCAGTGGATCGATGGAGTCGGGCAGGCCGAGCGGAATAAGAATCGCGCTTCGCGCAGCAGTTGGCGACAGCGCCCGTTGGACCTGCAGTGAATGAATGAGCGAGGTCAGCGGCGAAATGACCAGCTGCAGGTTACCGATTCGGGTGGCATCAAGATGGGCGATGCTGGCGGTGAAGCGGGTTCCCAGCGGCACTGCGGTGCGCTCTGCGAAGTTGGACGGGTTCGTGCCAACGTCGATCCCGTCAAAAACCTCGAGCGTCTTGCATGGTGCGGAACCCGTGCGAGTCCGCACGATCCATGCACCGGAGCCGGTGGTGCGAGAGGTGGCTACAACGGCGCCGTCCGCGTCCAGACATCTGATCTCGGCATCCGCCAGATAACCGTCGATGGCGAATCCGCCGAGCGTTCGGCTTTGGGCCGGCGGCGCACCGGTGCCTGCGCCGCACCCCGTTAGAACCCCCGCAATCGCTGCCATCCCCAGCATCAGCAATCCAATAAACCCGCTTCGTGGCGCACCCGAGGTTGCGCCGCGGCGGAGAGGGTTGCTCATTGAGCGATTGCGACAGTCAGGTGCGCTTCGAGCCGGGCGCATCAATTCCACCGAGGGCAGCGGCCATGGCTGCGCCGACGTTGGGCTCGGCCGCGCCTGGCACTGTTCCTACGGGCAGGGCCTGCGCGGTCAGCGCTGGAGAAGCGGTGGTTGCCTGCACCCCGCTATTCGGCGAGGCTGCCGGAAGGGCCGGCATGTTAGGCTGACCCGGCTGAGTTGTAAGTCCGGCCTGTGCGCTTGCGACGGCTTCGGCAGCCCGCTCGGCTTCGGTGAGCGGAATCAGGTGTTCGGACATCGGTATGGGTAACTTGACGCCGGCCACACCGAACAAGGTTGAAACAGCGCTGTCCAGCGCCAAGCGGATCGCGGGAAGCCCGTCGTCTGCCGCTTTGGCCCGTTCGAATCCCGCCTGGTGGATTGCAATGGCGTGCTCGATCGGGATCCAGGATTCAACGGGTCCGCGTAGCGTCTGCACCATTCGCGAAGACGACGGAATCGCCTGTACGCCCGCCTGCGAATTCTGAAAGCCCTCAAGAAACAGCTCTTCAACGTGCTTTCGCAAGACCAACTGGTAGCGATTGCGCACCAGATCGACGGAAGGCTTGTCCCATCCATCGATTGGAACCCCGCTTACAGCATCCCAGAGTCGCTCGCCGGTGAGGCCTCCGAATGGCCCTGCAGTGGGGTCATCCGCCTCGGCAAGGTCGTTTTTCAGCAGCCGTGTGTAGCGCTGCAGCGTGTTGACCCGATCGATCAGGTAAACAACCAGAATTGCGATCGACGCGATCGCGACAAGGATGATGACCTGTAGAAATGTGGTCATTGATCTGCCCGCTGATCACCGGTTTCCGGCGGCGTTGTCATCGTCAGGTTCAGCATCAGTCTCACCGTTTTCCTGCTTCAACTCCTCGCGCAGAAACTCGAGGGCCAGGAAGGGCTCCTTCAGTTGAAGTTCAAGACTGATCTGATCGGCGACCTGTTGAACAAGTTCAACCGCCTGCGCTGCCGTGATTTCCATGGTCTGGTAGCGCATGCCGAGCTTGAAGATGCGCTCGGCATAGGGCAGGGGCAAATATGTGAGCAACTCGCCGTTGACCGATTTGATGACCTGGTATTCGCTGGCCTTGGGAGGCTCCGGCTTTTCTTCGCCCTTGACGATTGCAATGGCCCTCATCTCATCGTAAGTGACGGCCTTTTCCGCGCCGGTGATGAAGGTTTTGTCGACATGCGCCTTGGCCCGCGCGCCCGCCCGTATGGTCAGGGCGTGCCCGGACCTGGAAGCGGGGTCAGCGTCCCGCGCTTCGTCGTACTCGGCCTGAGCCTTTTTGCGCGCTTCATCGCGCTTGGAGCGACCAAAGATGGAAATCACGATGCCTGACGGTTAGCGGTTAGATAACGGGAACTGCGCACGCTTAGCAAACAGTTAGCCATCGAAGCCTAGCCGGGAGCGAAGCTTTTTGACATTTGACGAAATGATCTGACTGACCCGCGATTCACTGACACCGATTACAGCGCCAATTTCCTTCAGATTCAATCCCTCTGAATAGTATAGCGACAGCACCAGCTTTTCGCGCTCGGAAAGCCCCTCGATGGCCTGCTGCAGTGCATCCATCGTTTGCGACTCTGACACACGCGTTTCAGGCTCCCAGGAGGTCTCCGCCGCTACGCTGAGTGCTTCGTCGGGCACGACCTCCATTGAGACGGTTTCGTACCATTGTGCATGACTGCCTTCTCTTTGTAACTCTCGAAGATCCTTGCCCGTAAATTCGGCCAGTTCAGACTCGCGCGGCGCGCGGCCAAGCTGGTTGGCAAGCGCCTGAGTCGCGTCGCCATGCTGCTTGAGATTTTGAATCGCCGACCTTGGCATCGATGACATGCGCCGCACTTCGTCGATGATCGCGCCGCGGATTCGGTTGTAGGCGAAATCCTCGAAATCAACGCCTTTCGTAGGGTCATACGTACGGGAGGCTTCCAGGAGGCCGATTACCCCAATCTGAACCAATTCAGCCAACTCCATCATTGGCGGTAATCGGACCTTGAGGTGCACAGCTACCCGTTTCACCATGGCCAGGTGCTGAACCAACGACTCGTTGGCGTCGTTGCGGACCTGTTCGTAGAGGCGAGTGCGGTGCATCAGGCGGGCTCCGTCGTCATCGTGGACCGCAGAGGCGTTCCATAAGGAACTGTACCGCACCCGACGCATATTCGACCGGCTCAAGTGCGCGCGTTGCCTCGGCGAGCAGTCGGAAGTCTCGGGCGGCAGCCGACGATGGCGCGTGTTCGAGAACCGACCGGTGATGGCGTTGCGACGCAAGCACCTGCGAGTCGGCCTCGATTGAGTGGAGGTATCGCAAGGTGTGGCCCAGAAAGCGGCTACATACATCGTTGATGCGAGAAAAAAGCTGCCGGCCGGCAGCCTGATTTTCGACCATGTTCGGTATAAGGTAGATCTGGTCGAGCTTGTAGTCGCGCATCAACACCTTGATGACGCCATAGGCATCCGCAATGGAGGATGGCTCATCCCGCACGACAATGTAGCGGCGCTGTGCCGCTGCCATCATCAGCATCACGGATTCGGCGATACCTGCCGCGGCGTCGACGATCAGGTAATCGATGTCGCTATCCAGTTCGCTGAACGCGCTGACGATCTGACCGATCTCGGCGCGATTAAGCGATGCCATCTTTTGAATACCCGAGGCACCTGGCACCAGCAACACCCCCTGGGGGGTCGTCACCACAATTTCGTTCAGGCTCTTCTTGCCCTCCAGAACATGGCTGAAGTTGAAGGGCGGGCGCACGCCAAGCGCAAGTTGCGCGTTTGCCAATCCAAGATCGGCATCGAACAGCGCCACCTTATGGCCCAATCCGGCAAGGGCCACAGCCAGATTGACTGAGACTGTGGTTTTGCCGACGCCACCTTTGCCGCTGGCGATACCGATCACCTCGGGGGGACGATCAAGCCGCATGACGAGCCACCCGCGTGGTGGTGCGCTTGGGCGCTGCGGCGCGCGGGGTTCGAGTTCGCGCTGCCGGCTTGGCCGGTAATTCGAGTTGATCAAACGCATGACGAACCAGATCCGCAGGAGACAGCGCTATCGCGGGAGCTTCAGCGGCCGGATGATTGCTGCCCACCGACAACGGAATCGGATGATTGCAGAGGGCCTGGATAAGGGGCCAGGCGCATGCTGATTCGTCGAGTTTGCTCACCATTACACTATTCCATGTGACTGGTGCGGAGGGGATGAACCTGGCGATTCCGGAGATCGAAGAATCGGCCGGCATGACCAGATTGAACAAGGCTCTGGGCGCGCAACGCCGGATGCCATCGAGCTTGTCGACGAACCCGGTGCCCGGGGTGTCAATCAGCACCAGCTTACGGGTATCCAGTTCGCCCAGCATCGGACCCAACAGATCAGGCCCGTTAACCCGGAAGCAGTCCACGCCAAGTCGTGAGGCCAGCATCTGAAGTTGGGTCCAGGCGCCTATCCGGTTGTCGGCGAAGCTCAGGATGGCAACGGAATTTGGACCATGCACCGCGACGTGACGCGCAGCGATTCGACACAGCATCTGTGTCTTGCCAGCGCCAGACGGGCCAGCAATGACATGAATACCCTCGAAGCGGTCCGGTCTCTCCATGGGGGTCAGTGTCGCGCCAAGCTGGCGCTTCATCTGCTCGACCGCCTCGTAAATGTCATCGCACTCGCGAACCTGATCAAGCAGCAACGTTCTCAATCCACTTGGTGCGCCTGCGGCGACCAGCGCTCCCGCCAGGGGTTGCAGCCCCGCGTTGAGCGAGCCTCCGGGAGGGAAACTCTCAACCTGGCGGGACAGCGCGATCTCCTGGCGCATGGACGCCAGCTCCGCACGCACCATGTCGACGAGCTCGCGTGCTCGCGCCGAGTCAAGCCCCTGGTCTGCACCTTCGGAATTCTCGGAATGCGCAGGCTCAGCGGCCAGGAGTGGCTCCGCATCCTTCGCATGAGCAAGGCTGACGGGTGGGGTGTCCAGCGATGGCTCTTCGCGAACTCGCGAGGGCGCCTGCTTCGGAGCGGTGTGTGCCGGGGGTCTGGGGGGGGATGCCAGGTTCCGCAAAAAGGGCGGGACGTCCTGAACAGCGGAGGAGGGCGCGCTGGGCTCGCGATCAGCCACCTCGGGTTCAGCGGTTCGGGTCCCCGCGATTGCTCGCGAGGATGCGCGGTCTCCTGCGACCGGGGGCTTCAATGACTCCATCAAGGACCGGCCGAATCCCTGGTCGGCTCGTGGCGCAAAGACTCTGGCGGTTTGCGGCGCCTCGCGCGGGGGGCTTGCCTCAGTGCCGTCCTCTGTATCGACTGCCACAACAATCTCGGTCATGCCGTTGACCCGCTGATTCGAAATGATCAGAGCGTCGGGGCCGAAGGTGGCGATCACCTGCTCGGTGGCCCGCCTGGCGTCTTTGGCGATTACCCGTTCAAGTCTCATCTAGATCTCCTGGCTCATTTCTTTGGCTGAACTTCGACGGTGGCAATGACGCGAACAGCCTGGTCTTCTGGAATCTCGCTGTACGACAAAACCGTCAGGTCGGTAATCCGATGACGCACAGCCCGTGCCAGCCAACTACGTAGCGGAGGCGACACCACCAAAACCGCTGCGTGACCCTGTTCTTCCACCATCCGCGAGTTTTCGCGAAGGGCCGCAAACAGGCGCTCGGCGAGATCGGGATCAAGCATCACGCTTCCACCGCCACTCTGCTGCACCACGTTCTGCAGCAGTTGCTCCAGAGAGGGGTCCAGCGTCATCACCTGAAGCAGCTCCTCGGTCTCCAGCAGATCCTGCAGGATCATTCGACCCAGCCGAGGCCTTACCTGACCGGTCAGTTGATCAGGGTCCTGAGTTCTCGCAGCCGCTTCTGTCAGGGTTTCGACAATCGTGCGCATATCCCGAATCGGGACTGATTCGCCAAGCAGGTTCTGAAGGATTCGCGTCACGACGCCCAGGGACAGCTTGCCCGGAACCAGGTCTTCAACCAGTTTCGGATACTTGGCCGCAAGTTTGTCGAGCAGTTGCTGGGTCTCGTCATGACTCAGCAGTTCGGCTGCGTTCTGCCGGAGGATCGCGTTGAGGTGCGTGGCGATGGCGGTGCTGGGGTCAACCACGGTGTAGCCGAGCGTTCGGGCATAGTCGCGCTGGGAGGGGTCAATCCAGACTGCTTCCATTCCGAAAGCGGGCTCGCGCGTCGCGATGCCCTCCAGCCGTCCATGTACCTGTCCCGGATTGATAGCGAGCTCTTTGCCCACCTTGATCTCGCCTTTGCCGCGAACGACGCCATTCAAAACAACGTGATAAACGTCAGGGTTCAAGCCCAGTGAGTCGCGAATCCTGACTGGCTGGACAAGAAATCCCAGCTCCGCTGACAGTTTTTTGCGAACGCCCTTCACGCGGGCCATTAATTGACCGCCCGTATCGGCATTCACAAGAGGAATCAGTCCATACCCGATCTCGATCCCGATCAAATCGACTTGTTCAACGTCGTCCCAGCCGAGATCAGCGGCTGGCGTGGCGCCGCCGCCAGGGGTGCCGGGTGCGCCAGGGCTTCCGATGCCATCTGCGCCCGCGGTGCCAGCGGCGTCGTCGGTCAAAAGCGATCCGCGCCTGGCGATAAAGTAGCCGATGCCTGCGGTAGCCGCCGCGAGGGAAAGAAAGATCAGGTGAGGCATCCCGGGTACCAGGCCGATCAGACCCAGGATTCCTCCGGAAATCATCAACGCCCCCGGGTTGGCGAGCTGGTTCTTCGTCTGATCGGCCATCGTCTCCGAGGTTGTCACCCGTGTCACGACGATCGCTGTGGCAAGCGACAGAAACAGGGCGGGAATCTGCGCAACGAGACCATCGCCAATTGTGAGCAGCGTGTAGATTCGCGCGGCTTCCGCGAAGGGAAGGTCATGCTGGGCAACGCCGATCGCCAGACCTCCAACGATGTTGATGATCAGAATGAGCAGGCCCGCGATCGCATCGCCCCGAACGAATTTCGACGCGCCGTCCATCGACCCGAAGAAATCCGCCTCCTGGGATACCTCTTCGCGACGTTTCTTGGCGGTGGCCTGGTCGATGAGGCCCGCGCTCAAATCGGCGTCGATCGCCATCTGCTTACCGGGCATTGCATCGAGTGTGAACCGCGCGATGACCTCCGAAACCCGTCCCGCGCCCTTGGTGACCACCACGAAGTTGATGATCATCAGGATTACGAAAATGATGAATCCGACGACGTAATTACCTCCGATGACGAATTCACCGAAAGCCTGAATTACCTTACCTGCCGCATCGTGGCCGTTGTGCCCCTCGACCAGCACAACGCGCGTCGAAGCAACGTTGAGCGCCAGTCGCAACATCGTGGCCAGGAGCAGGATGCCCGGAAACGAGGAAAACTCGAGCGGCTTGGATGTCCCGATCGCCACCATGATGACGATCAGCGAAACAATGATGTTGAAGGTGAAGAAGAGGTCCAGCAGAAGCGGCGGCAGCGGAACCACCAGCATCGCGACAATCAATAGGACCAGTGCAGGCAGTCCAAGGCCGGTGGGTCCTACGCGCGTGAGTGCTTGTCGGAAATCCGACAGCGAAATGGATGCCATGGTGTGTGACCGGACGATTGATAAGGCCTGCTACAGCTTTTTGCGGGATTTCGCTTGATCGGGACGGTGTTCAGCAAGCACCGTGCCACCGGTTTTCCGACACCAGGCTGGTGATCGCGTTCGTGTTGTCACGGTTCTTGCTTTTTCCACCCCGACCGCGACCTTTGCCAAGGCTTAATTCGATGTTCAATGTCATTTCATCCGCGCCCAGCCATGCAGATTCCAACGTTGTCGAAGCAACAGCCGGACCCGGGGGATCTCCTCTGGCAGGCCGCTCCGAAGATACCTCCGGATCATCGGGTCCAGCCGGTCGTTCCGGCGGGGCTCGGCGACTCTTTGGCGACATGCTGGCCTCCGCATTCGGTACGGCGACCCGCCCGAAGGTTGCCGGTACCAGCGGCAACGGCTTGCCGGTTCCGGCCCTGATTGAGGAAGAGATCGGTGCCGGGGTGCGCCTGATCACTGCTGAAGGCGGGGGGCGGCCAGGCGAGGAGGCATTGTTTGCGCTTGCCATCTCGCAGGGGCTCGATCCCTCAGTAGTGGCATCAGTTCTATGGCCGATGGGCATCAATCCTCTGGGTACGTCCGGTGCGACTCCCGGCTCAGGTGATGGTGGGCAGGCAGACTCTGCACTGCCGGTAGGACCTGATGAGTTTCTCGCCGGGCTCCTGGCAAGCGTCAACCCCGGTCAGTCAGAATTGGCCAGATCCGACGCAGCGCCAGCCGGAGTGGTGATCCCGGGCTGGTTGCCAGGGGTGGGTGATCCTGCGATGACGCCAGCCGCTGAGGCAACGATGCAGGCCGCTGTTGCGGGCGCTATCGGGTCGGCGGCTACCGCTCTGGGCAATGGCATGACCACTGAGGCCGCTATTGTCAGCGGGTCCGTCACGTCGGCGCTTTTCGCCGCGGAGCTGGGCGCGGCCTCAGGCGCAGGGCTGGTCGGTCAGCCGGGTTCGTCGGTAGCCGGGGTGACCTCTTCCCTAGGCGCGGCTCCAGCCGCAGGGCTGGTCGGTCAGCCGGGTTCGTCGGTAGCCGGGGTGATCTCTCCTTTAGGCGCGGCAGCCGCACAGCTGGCTGGCTCGCGGTCGATCGGCCTCGTGGGTTCTGAAGGCGCCGAGCGATCGGGTTCTGCCGCTTTCAACGCATCGGCGGCCCTCTCCGTCGCCATGACTTCGGCAGCAGGTGCCTCAAGCCACCCTGGTGCCGAGCCTCAGCAGAGATCGACACGTCTGGCTGACCTTCAGCTCCAGGTGCAATCCGTGTCCGGCACTGGGTCCGCCGGCGGAACGCTTGCCAGTTTGGCGAATACCGCTTCCGCGGCCGTGCTGCCAGCACACTGGGTGCTGACCGGTGGCGGGCTAGCTCCGGCGGGAGTCGGCCGCGCGGCTGCGGTGACGCCTTTCGGTAGCGATGCCGAAACCGTTGAAGGCGTCGATGTTCCGGGTGGAGTTGGGTCGGAAGGAAGCGGACCTGTCACCGACGCGGGGGCCAGAACCCACGTCGGCGCTCGGCAGTCGCAAGCCGCTGCCGATCCCATTGATCTGACAGGGGACGCGCGAAACGCCATCAACGGTGGTGACTCTGAAAGCGGCTCCGAGGAGTTGGCCCGCAAACTGGCAGAGGGGATTGCTCAACGGGTGCTTGCTGCGGTTGCCAGCAACAACTGGAAGCTCCAGATCGACCTCAAGCCCGCTCATCTTGGGCACGTCTCGATCGAGATGACGATGCATCAGGGGCAGCTTGATGCAGTATTCGACGCCAGTCAGGCCTCATCTCGCGCGCTGATTTCTGAGGGGCTCGATCGGTTGCGCCAAGACCTTCAGCGAGCTGGCATGAACGTTGCACATCTTGGGTTAAATTTTGGTTCCGGTGCGCGCAGTGGCGGAAATTCGACACCTCGCGGCCGTGAAGATGGGCAGTCCGAGGTCGTTGGCGGAGCAATTGATGAAGTGGCCTCGGTGGCCCTTTCGCAGCGGCCTCAGGCCGCCCCCGGCGACGGTCTTGATGTGTTGGTCTGAATGAGCAGGAGAGAGTGAGATGGCTGACGAGCAGGAAGAAGAAGGCGGCAAGAAGGGCTCGCTGATCAAGATCATCATCTTGGTGGTGGCGATTCTGGTTCTTGTCGGCGCTGCAGTCGCAGCCACACTGTTTTTTACGGGCTTTTTCGATAAAAAGGCGGCGGAGGCGGTTGCCGAAGCGGTCGAGGATGACGCGGCTGCGCCAGGCGGCGCGGCGGATAAGGGCGGTGCCAAAGGGGCCGAGGGCGGTAGTAAAGGTCCTGAAGCCAAGGGCGATGCGAAGGGCGATGCCAAGGGTGATGGAAAAGGCGACGCCAAAGGTGGGAAACCTGCCCCCCGCCAGCGAGCGACCCCTGAGCGGGTCCGGTTCGAGCAGACCTATCTCGAATTGGAACGGCCGCTTCTTGCCAACGTGACGGGCTCTCGCAAAGTGATGCAAATCCGGCTCGCCATCATGACCTATTACGATGAGCGCGTATTCAACAACGTCAAGAAGCATGAATTTGCGCTGCGCTCTGCAATTCTTGACGTGATGCGACAGTCCACCGAAGCCGATATCAATAAGCCGGTGTTCCGGACCGAGCTCGCGGAAAAGATTCGGCTGACGGTCAATGCTCTCCTTGAAAAGTACGAAGACTTTGGCGGCGTCGAGGAAGTCCATTTCACCGAATTCGTCGTTCAGTAACCTGGCCTGGCTGCGCACCTCGGATCTAACATGTCAGACACTGGAAACCTGCTAACCCCCGAAGAAATTGAGGCACTGAGTGCGGGCGTGGCAGACGGCTCGGTCGAGGTCGACACCGGCTTCAACCTGAACGCGCGGGTCGCCAAGCACGACCTGGCAAGCGAAGACAGTTCGGTCGGCATTAATCTGTCGGCGATCGACATGATCAACGAGCGCTTCGTCCGGTTGTTCAGGCTGGGCTTGCTCGAAGTCCTTCGAACCAGCCCGCGCATCAACCCGGCGCGTTCGCAGCTCATCAAATTCCGCGACTACATGAAGTTGTTGCGTGCGCCGCTCTCGGTCAATGTGGTTCGAATGAATCCCCTGCGCGGCTTCTCAATGGCGGTTATCGAGCCAACCGTGGTGTTTAGTGCGCTCGACAACTTCTTTGGTGGGTTCGGAAGAGGTGTCGGTCAACTTCCCCCGGGCCGATTGTTCACGCCAACCGAGTCGCGAATCATCAAGATGATGCTTGATGTTCTTTTCCGGTCGCTTCAGGACGCCTGGTCACCGCTGATGGATGTTGACTTCGAGGTGGCAAGCTCGGAAATCAATCCACAGTTTGCGCAGATCGCTGATGAAAACGATCTGGTCATCCTCAATCGCTTTGAGGTCGAGAGCGGCTCAGATTCGAAAGGCCTGGTCGATATCGTCCATCCTTACGGGTCTTTAAAACCCATCAGGGATCTGTTGCGAAGTCGCGTTCAGACGGGCGACGGCAACGAGGAGTCTGAGCGGCTCTGGCGCCAGGAGTTATTTTCCGCGGTGGGCGATTCGACCCTGGAAATGACGGTGTTGCTCGGCAAAGTTCAAACCACCTTGAAGCGATTTACTGACCTTCGGCAGGGTGATGTGCTCTATCTGCGCAAGCCCGAACATGTGCGCGTGCTCATCGATGACATACCTGCCTACGAAGCCCAGGTTGGGCGCGCCGGACCGTCCAAGGCGATCCGAATCGACCGTACGATCAAACCAGAACAATGACAGACCTGACGGAGAGTTGAGATGTCCAATCCGATGATTGAAACCGATGCGGACAAGGGCGTTCAGATCGACGTCGAAGTCGTTCAGAACGTGCCAGTCACGATTTCGGTGGAAGTGGGACGGGCCGTTCTGAAGATCCGCGATCTCATCCGGCTGACTCAGGGCAGCGTTGTTGAACTTGACCGGATGGCGGGCGAGCCGTTGGACCTGCTGGTCAACAACACCGTGGTCGCGCAGGGCGAGGTGGTGCTGGTCAACGAGCGCTACGGGATCCGGCTGACACGCGTTGTTCCGGCGAGCGAGCGGTTGCGAAACCTGTAGTCCAAGCAACATGGGCAAAGTAATCGAACCGTCGCAGTGGTTGTCACTGATCGCCAGCTTTGCGCTGGTGCTTGTCCTGTTGTTAGGCACGCTCTGGGTATTGAGGCGGATCGGCGCGGCGGGGCTGCGACCGCAGTCGGGCCGGCGCCTTGCCATCGTTGAATCCTTGTGGGTTGGTAACCGTCAGCGCATTGTCCTGCTCCGTGTTGACGACACCGAGGTTCTGGTTGGCATCTCGGCCCAGGGAATCACTCGGCTCGATGCTGGCGCTTCAGGCACAACAGAAAAGCTTTCATCCGCGATCGTGGCCAGCAGTTTGGTCTCAGAGGCTGACGCTGGAAACTCGCAGAGCGTCGCACGCTCAGTGCAGCCGCCAGCCCCTGATGCCCGTCAACGCTTTGTTGAGGCAATGCGGTCCATCGCAGGTCGCCCCTCGAGTGGAGATCGGCGATGACGCATCTACGTATCCTTTGCATCGGTGTGATTGCGCTGGCCGGCTTTGGGTTAGCTGACCCGGTTCTCGCCCAGGGTTTGCCCGCGGTGACCGTATCCGGTACCGGCGCGCAGCAGCAGTACAGTCTGACACTGCAACTGCTGGCACTGATGACGGTGCTTACGCTTTTGCCGTCCATCGTCCTGATGATGACGTCGTTTGTGCGAATCATCATTGTGATGTCGCTTCTCAGGCAGGCGCTTGGAACCGGGCAGACCCCACCGAATCAGGTGCTGGTCGGCCTTGCGATTTTTCTCTCGCTCTTCATCATGTCTCCGGTTTTAAGCCAGGTCTATAACGAGGCTATCTCCCCCTATCTGGCAAACAAGCTGGGCTTTGAGCAGGCATTGCAGGTCGCGGAAAAGCCAATTCGCGCCTTCATGCTGCGTCAGACTCGTGAAGACGACATCGCCATGTTCATGCGGATATCTGGGAAAACTGACCTAGACGGTCCGGACTCAGTGCCTTTCCTCACGCTGATGCCCGCGTTCATCACGTCAGAGCTCAGAAGCGCTTTCACGATCGGGTTCCTGCTCTACATCCCGTTTGTGGTGATCGACCTGGTCGTGGCCAGCGTCCTGATGTCAATGGGCATGATGATGCTGTCGCCAATGATGATTTCGATGCCGTTCAAGCTCATGTTGTTTGTTCTGGTTGATGGCTGGAGCCTGCTGATGGGCTCCCTCACAGCAAGCTTCAACGCTCTGCAATAACGCAAAGGACGCAAGCCATGGATGTCGCTGCCGTGATTGATCTGGGACGCGAGGCGCTCTGGATGACAGTCCTAATTTCGGCGCCGCTTCTGGGCGTCGCGCTTGCGGCAGGTCTTCTGATTGGCGTGATTCAGGCCGCGACTTCGATCAACGAGATGACGCTCAGCTTCATTCCAAAGCTCGCGGCGCTCGCTGTCGTGCTGGTGCTTACCGGTGGATGGCAGATCGGCATCATGATTGATTTCACTCGCCGAATTTTCGAGCGAATCCCGCAGATTTTTAACTGAGCGTCTGCCCCTACGTTGCCCTTGTCTAGCAAGTACAGGTAATCGCTGTCATGTCGCCCGCCTTCAATCTGGTCTATGCACAGATCGTTGAGGCGTTCTACACGTTCCTGTGGCCGATGATACGCATCTCGGCGCTTCTGCTGACTGCACCCATTTTTTCTCTGGACGTGGTCACCATTCGGATTCGAATTTTGTTTGCGGTCGCGCTTACGCTGGTTATTTATCCGTTGGGCACCTGGACTGCGATAGATCCTGTAAGTGCCCGGGGTTTGCTTGAAATATTCAATCAGATCCTGATTGGCTCGCTGATCGGTTTGATGCTGCAGGTGGTGACGGCTGCGCTGGTGTTGGGCGGACAATCAATCTCGGCCTCGCTTGGCCTCAGTATGGCTAACATGATTGATCCGAACGTGGGTAACGTGCCGGTCATCGCTCAGTTCCTCGTGATTCTATCCACGCTGATTTTCGTCGGCATGGGTGGTCATACGCTTATCGTTGCGATCGTTCTTGAAAGTTTTCGAACGCTTCCTATCGGCCAGTTCCTGGTTGGCGACACAACCTTTACAAATTTTCTCGCCTGGAGTTCCGTGATGTTCGCGGGGGCGCTGCTACTGGCATTGCCGGTGATGGCCGCGCTGCTGTTCGTCAACGTTGGACTTGGCGTCGTCACACGCGCCGCACCCAGTCTCAACATTTTCGCTGTGGGTTTCGCCGCGATGATTCCGGCGGGGCTCTTGGTCATGATTGTTTCCATGTCGCATCTTGGGCACCGAATCGAGTGGCTCTGGTTGCAGGCATTCCTTCGCGTGCGCAACCTGCTGGGGATACCGGGTGGCTGAGCAGAGCGAATCAGACGATCGCACCGAAGAACCTACCGCGAGACGACTTCAAAAAGCGCGCGAGGATGGTCAGGTCGCGCGCTCAATTGAACTGCCGGCGGCGGGCGTGACGCTGGGCGCCATTGCGTTTCTTTTTTTCGCAGGGAGCAACCTGACCGAACGCTTGGCCGATGGGTTCGCCAGTGCTTTTGTGTTTGACCGCAAGGTGCTTGAATCGCCGAGTTTAGTGCCTGGCATGTTGCTTTCGCGTCTCGCCGACGGGCTCATTCTGGTCTCGCCGATTTTTCTGATCACCATTGTTGTAGCGGTATTGGCCTCGAGTGCGCTTGGCGGACTGAACTTCTCTTCCAAACTGCTCGAGCCCAAGTTTGACAAGCTCAATCCGCTCAATGGGTTCAAGCGAATGTTTGGCCTGAAGGCGGGTGTGGAACTGGCCAAGGCCATTGCCAAGTTTCTGGTGGTGGGGGTACTTCTGGTCTGGGTTTTGATCGACAACATTTCGACGCTGTCGTCTCTGGGCGCAATGAGTATCGAGCCGGCTTTGGCCCAAACGGGCGAGTTGATTACCCGCTCCGCTTTGATCATCACGTTCGGCCTGGTCCTGATAGCGCTGTTTGATGTGCCATATCAGTACTTCGATTTCATGAAGCGCATGCGCATGAGCCATCAGGAAATCAAGGACGAGATGAAAGATATGGAGGGTCGTCCGGAGGTCCGTGCGCAGATTCGTAAGCGCCAGCGTGAGATCGCAACCCGCAAGATGATGTCCAAGGTGAAAGACGCCGATGTGGTGATCACGAACCCCGATCACTTTTCGGTGGCGCTTTCGTATGATCCGACGTCCGATGGTGCCCCCATACTGGTAGCGAAAGGTGTGGATCATCTTGCTTTCCGTATTCGCGACGAGGCCAGGAAGCACGGCGTTCAAATCTTCGAAGCGGCACCGCTCGCCAGGTCGCTTTACTTCACCACAGAGCTCGATTCGGCAGTTCCCGAGGAACTGTATGTACCGGTTGCACAGGTCATCGCCTATGTCTTCAGCTTGAGCAGCGTGAGGCCTGGCGTCGCACCGATGCAGCGGCCAAATCCCAAGGTTCCAAGTGGCATGCGGTTTGATGTGGACGGCCAGCGGGAGGCCATATGAGGGCGCTACCCCTGAGCCTGTCGCGTCAGGCGATGTCAGATCCGCCGGGGGGTGCTGCCACAGCCTCTCCAAGGCTTACGGGCGACCCCGATTTGATCCGCCGTGCAATCAACGCGCTCGTCAATGACAGGTTGAACCTGCTGGTTACCAGCGCCGATGGCTGGCTGTTGGATAGGTGGGGCCGTTCGATCGCGTCGGTCCTAAGGGCTCGAGACGACTGTGACCTTGAAATCTACCTGCCCGTCGCCGCAGAGGCCCTGCTATCCAGATTTAACGCTTCGATTTCGGCCATGTCGCTGCGGTTTGCCCGAGCAGACACACCGGGACAGATGCGGCTACGCGTATTGGTTATTTCTGATTCCCGGGCGCTGATATCGCCAGAGGGGCAGTTGCTGGCACGATTGGTCAATGATTTTCCTGCAGCAGGGCTTCGTCTGCTGGTGCTTGGTGATCAGGAAGCCGAAACAGCTCACAACGTATTGCGCGAGCTCTTCGGTCGGCGGCTGAAGCAGCTATCGCTCGATGTCGCCTATGCCGATCCGTTACCGGTCGAGCCTTCACCCGCAGTCGAATCGGTGCCTCGCCAGGAGCGGTTAGTGCCGATCCGCCCCCACGTCATGCGTGGCCAGCGCGACCAGGCACAGGTCGGCCTTAATCAGCCTCTTTTTGTCGCTGCAGAGCCCACGTCTCGTCTGACGAAACATCTGATCTGGGGGGCTGGGCTTTTATCGATCGTTCTGATCTGGGCATTTGTTTCGGTTCTTTTGCAACGGGAACGGTCACCCGCCGGGCTCGAGCGTGGGACCGTACGAAGCCCAGCGTCCTCTTCTTTGCCGTCCAAGCTTAAGGTGGAACCTGTGCAGGGACTGGTCACATCTCGGGGTGAGGCACGATGAATGCTGAGCAGCATCCTGCAGTCGGGGCAGACGACTCGGGCCCTCAGCCTCCAACGACGGGCACCGTTGCGGCGGTTGACGCTTCGGCTGAGCCCTCCACCCCGCCGCCAGAGTTCGGACCCCTGGAAGACCCGCCTCGAGTCGAGGGGGTGGAACTGATTGGCGAGCCGGAGGGCGGCGAGGGGCATGCGGAGACAGTGTCATCTGATCTTGCGAATGAGACCCCACTCGCACTTGAGTCTGGGGAAGTGGGGTCGACTCCTTTGGGGCAGCGCGTTGGGTATTTACTGCCCAAACACGTCATGCAGCGTGCCAGCGAAGTCAGGGAAGAAACCGCCGCGATCGCGGCTGATGTCACTGAAATCGAAAAGGCGAATCCGATCGTCGAATCACTCGACGACACGGGCCTGGCGACGACGGCAGCCGATACGAAGGAACCAGCATGAGCGAGACTGACAAGCAACAGCCCCCCGCCGAGGTCCCACACGGTGGTTCCGCGTCATCGGCCGACTCGGTTGCGGCCGGGGATATCAGCGAGGTGGCGAGAGTTACCCTGGATTCGGCCGAAGTGGCCAATCGTGCGGCAAAGGCGGCAGCGCAAACGGCTCATCGCGCAGCCGAGGCGGCGACTCGGTTTGACGCCGCGCTTCAGGTCCACCGCAAACAGATGATGATCATCGGTGGGGTAAGCGCCGGGATCGCTGTCATCTCGTTGATTCTGTTTCTAGCGGCGGCGATCCAGCTGAGAGGGCGTGTCGTACAGATCAATTCCGTCGTGACGATTATGGCCAAGCGCACCAATGAGTTGAAGGTTGGTCTGGATAATCTTGCCGCCATTTCTGAAAGACTGGATGCGTTTTCATCTCAGATCGACAACGTGGTTCAGTCACAGAACCGGCTGCGAACATCGCTTCAGTCAACCGTCCAGAGCCTCGAGCAGTCACAGGGCCGGGGCCAGGCACAGGCGGCGCCACCCCCCGCAAGTGCGCCCGCCGCTCCCCGACAGCCAGCCGAACCGGCAGAAACTGCTCAGCAGCGTGCAGCGCGTGACTTGATGTTGAAACAGACGGCCGATGCAGCCCAGTCGCTTAATACCCAGACCAAATCCCTCGACGCAGCGTTAAAAGCACAAGCGCGCTCATTGGCAACCATTACAGAGCGCGTGGCCGCGATCGAGCAATCGCTGGCAAGCCTTCCCGAGGTCAAGCGCGACGTTCGAAATATCCTCGACCTTGAGAAGCAACGCGCAGGCACGGTGGCTCAGGCAATGAACGATCGCAAGCGCGAAGAGGCGCTTAAACAGGAGCGCGAGCGATTCGTCCAGTTCCCGGCACGTCCGGCAGGTGGTGGAAGTGAAGCGCCCAGCCGATGACCCGTGCGTCGGGGAAACCTCCGGTCGATCAGCTGTCCGTCGACGCCGCTCGCAGGTCGTACTTGTTGATCTTTTCGATCAGCGTTGTGCGTTGCAATCTCAGAAGACGTGCGGTCTGAGAAATGTTTCCAGCGGACCGGTCAAGGGCCTGGCGAATCAGAGACCTCTCGATGTCAGCCAGGTGCTGTTTCAAGTGCAGTCCGTCCTCGGGCAGTTCGTCGGGATCCTGGAGCATCATCACGATGTCTTCGACCGATTGCGGTTCGGGCGGGATCGTGTAGCACGCGGCGCTCGACGGGGTATCCGAGTCAAGACCCGGTCTTGGCACCATACCAAGCGGCATCGGGGCAGGGCCTGCTGCCTGCAGCGCTGCCCAGCCGTCATCCGCGCCCCCGAACGTACCGTCATCACCGCGAGGCTCGGCAACTGGTGCTCCCGATTCAAGAGGTGGATGCTCGGAGAGTAGTTCCTGACCGGAGGCCGCGTCGGGTGCGGTCTCCGCTAAACGAATTTGCTGTTCAGCGTACGGCCGAAGTCCACGAGGAAGCATGGGTAATGGAACATGCATCAGACCCAATCTTTTGGCTGGATACAAGACGCTGAATCGATCGATCAGGTTCGATAACTCGCGGACGTTTCCGGGCCAGTCGTAGCATTGGAGCACGTTGAGAAGGTCGGATGCCAAAACTACCGGTGCCTTGCCGGGCGTTGCATGCCTTCGAGCAAAGGCCTGTACCAGGTCTGGGATATCGTCAAGTCGCGCTCGAAGGGGAGGCATCTCAATTGGGAGCACATTCAATCGGTAGAAAAGATCCTGCCGGAAGTGTCCAGAGGCGATCTCGCCCTCAATATCGCGATGGGTGGCCGCAATGATTCGTACGTCAATTGGCACTGTTCGGGAGGACCCTACAGGGTCGATCGTTCGTTCTTGAAGCACCCTCAACAGTTTGACCTGCATGTCCAGTGACAAGTCGCCAATCTCATCAAGAAACAGTGTTCCGCCGTGCGCCAGTTCGAACCGCCCGACGCGGTCGGACAGTGCACCTGTGAACGAGCCTTTCCGGTGGCCGAAAAGCTCGCTTTCGATTAATTCCTTCGGAATTGCGGCGCAGTTGACCGGGACGAATGAGGCGCCCGAGCGATCTGACAGATCATGGAGCGCTCTTGCGACCAGCTCCTTGCCCGTGCCGCTTTCTCCGAGAATCAGGACCGTCGAACCCGACCGCGCGACGGCCTGGATCAGCGACCGAACCCCGTCAATCGCAGCACTTCGACCGATGATGGCGTTAAGGCCCTTCAATGACCGTCCTGAAAATGAGCGCCGGACGGGTTCCGGCAGGAAATAGAACAAATCTCAAGTATAGAGGCGAAACCGCTGAAATCGTTAACGTTCTTCGTTTGGCGCACGATCAATTTTCTGTATCCCCTCAAGACGTAACGCGTAGGGTCGATTAAATGCCGGAGGGAAAGCTGCAGATCCCTAATCATTCTTGGGAGCTTGTGATGAGGAAGTCTTTAATTTGTTTCGCCGTTGGCACCGCGTTGCTGAGCGGTTGCTCGACGATGGATCTCGGGTTCGGTGGCCAGCGCCCTGATCCTACCCCTGCGCCTGAACCGGCGGCCGCTCAGGGTAAACCAGCTCCCCGTGTCAGCACGCCACCGCAATTGTCCAGCAATGAGCGCCGCCGCCCCCTTCTTGCCACGGGGTACGCAGTCATCAGCATCCAGCCTCATCACCTGCCAGCGCAGCAGCGGCTGCTTGCCATTCGCGCGGCCAAGCTCGATGCATATCGCGGCCTGGCTGAACAGGTTTACGGGCAATACCTGGACGGCGCCACGACTGTGGCCGATGCGACCCTTCGCAGCGACCGTGTTCGTTCTAGAGTCGAGGGACTGATCCATGGGGCTGAAGTCGTAAGCATTGCCCCGGTGGGCAATGACACCTATGAAATGACGCTCTCCCTTGATCGCGATGTCATGTACGAGCTGCGTGCGATCTACCTCGATGAAATGGCACGCCTGGGGCGTTGAACATGAGGGCACTTGCGCTCACCATCCGCGCATGCTGGGTTGCGATCGGTCTTGGCTGTTCGGCAATTTCAGCGGTCGCGCAGACCCAGCCCGCATCGGCTCCCGGTTCTGTCCCCGCAAACCCCGTGGGCGTTGACGGTAGTGCGTCACGGCTCGAGACGCTCCGCAATGCGTTGATCGATCAGGCACTCGATGCCCCAGTGCAGATCAGCTCCAATGCATGGTTAGACGAATCCGGCAGGCTGCGCCACGTGTCCCGGTTTTTCTCCGAGGTACGCGCCCGCGCTGCTGCAGATCTGATTGCTTCCTCGGAGTCCGCCGCTGAGGCGCGCGCGACAGCGGCCGCTGTCGCGTCGGATCGCCCGCCGCCCGCGTCAAGTTCGCCCGCCGAGCTGCCCGTCCAAAAGGTTGAAGGTCCCGACTGTCGTCAGGATCGTACCGGACTGCTGCGCGCAGCAAGCCTGCGATTCGATGTGTCACCGAGTGACGGGCGTCGTGGCAACGCGGTGCTTCATGATCTCCAATCGCTCATCCAGGAATCGCTTGCTCGTGAATCCGGACGCGGCGGGCTCACGATCACAACCCTCGACCAGACGGGGGGCGACTCTTACTCGCGCCTCATCACTTTCACCGGTCAGCATGATTCACCCTACCGCATCGTGGTGAGCATCCATTCGCCGCTTGTCGAGACCGAGCCGCAAGGGCGGGGCGTTCAGCCAGGTCAGACTTACATCGCGCTGAGCCTCGCGGGCGCCCGTCGAACACTGGCGGAACTTGAGCAGCCTGCTACGCCGGCCATGCCCGACCGGCAGGTGGAAGTCGAGTTGGCCCTGGTTGAGGTCTCCGGGGAGCGCACGCTGCTGCGGCACCGGTTACCGATATTCATCCCCGGGTCTTCGCCAACACACAACTACCCCAGGCTTCCCGACTCAACTGCCAGCGGTATACGCCTGGCGGTCTTGGGCTGGTGGTCTGAGGCCGTGAGCCAGCTTCGCTGTGAGCCAATATTGGTCCAGGCGAACCCGGTTGGCGCATCGGTGGTCTCAATTCCTGTAGGGGGCCGAGCCGGCATTCGGATCGGTGATCGGTGGATGATCGCCGACCGCGCAAAGATTCCCGCCCGCGTCCTCGAGCAGGGGTCAATCGACCGTATCATGATGGCCGAGGTCATCGCGGTGGGTCAGTTTCGTTCAACGCTTCGATTGACGACTGAATCAGCAGCGTCGCCCGTCCGTCCCGGACTAGAAAGGGGAGTCCCATGGTTTGCCACGCCGCTCTAAAAGCTCGTCACGTGTTGCGAACAGGTTTTTTGTCCCTGTCGCTCTTCGTTCTTCCTCCGGCTATCCATATGGCGGAGGCGCAGACCCACGCTGGCGGTCAGGCATCCCACGGCTCCCGTCAATATACGGTGCGAAGCGGTGATACCCTCGACCGCATCATCAGCCAGCAAATCGGCGCCAGCCCTTTCTCCATCGTATTTCTGCGCGATGCGATTGCCCAGATGAACCCGCAGGCCTTGCCTCAGGGGGCTCGCGGAACGCTGCTGGCGGGTGTTGTCATGCAAATTCCCGACGGCTGTGCCCTGCGTCAGATTGCATTCGGCGAGGCTGCGGCGTGTGGGGCCATGCCTGATCCGGCGGGCATGAGTGGCCGTAGCGCGCCGCTCAGTGCCGCTGAGCGGATGGAGATCGAGCGGCGGTCCTGGGTCCGTTACCCCTGATATGACATGATCGCGCCTGACGCGATCGGCCCCCTCGCACGCTATGCGGCGTTGGTGGCGGAGGTGCCGGTCATCAGGCTTGCCGAGCCAGATGCCCGGGCGTTGGGTTTGCGCGAGGGGCAAATCGTCCAGGCCCTGGTTCAGTCTCAGGGAGATTCCCGGTTTTTTGATCTCGCAGGGCGACGTTTCGATCTCCCGTCTGGCTGGCAAAACGTTGCCCCTGGAGACCCCCGGTGGTTTCGAGTGGGAAGGCAGGGCGAAGCGTTTGTGCTCCGACCGATCGCTAATCCGGTTTCGGCAACGTCGTCCTCAGCAGCCGGCTCGGTGGCAGGAACCGCTGGTGCAAGTGGGGCGGGCGCTCCGGCGGCGGGGGGTAACGCCAGCGTCGCGTCAGCGCCGCCTCTTTCTCCCCGACTTCTCGAACTGCTCTCGCGTCCTTCCGGGTTGTCGGCGCTAGCGCAGATCCTCGCCCCGGGCCAGCTGGAATCGGCACTGATTACTGCTGGAGCGCCTGATTTGGCGCGCGCAATGGTGGCCGCACGCCTTCGGTCCGATGCAATATCGCCTCTTGCAATTCAGAAGGCGGTGGCCAACAGCGGACTTTGGAGCGAGGCTTTGCTGGCCTCGGGCAAACAACAAGGCGCACAGGTTGACCTCAAGGCGTTGCTGAGACAGATAAGCCGGGTTCTGGGCGCACGCTCTGCCGCTGCCGGCGCAGAGGTGGATGACGCGATCGATGACATAGAGCGTAAACAGATTGAATCGATACAGCAGTCGGTTGACGGGAGACTGGTCTTCTCTGTCATGCTCCCGTTCGCGGACGCGCCGCCGGGATCGCTGCGATTCGAGCGGCATTCAAGGGGCGATCAACGCGGTGACGGTGGCTACACCATTGATTTTCATATCGCGCCACCTCGGTTGGGCGACCTGTGGATGAAAACGACCGTTGTTGGAACCAGTGTCGATGTCACAGTTTGGGCGCGGCGCGCTGAGGTTGCCGAGGTGGTTACCGCGGCGTCCGGCCTTTTAGAAGGGAACCTGCGTGAGGCGGGCCTTGTGCTACGCGCATTCCATGTCCTGGAGGGGGTCAGGCCCGATCAGTTGGTGCCTGTTAATGCACCGCGTACCAGCGGTCTTGACTTGAAAGCCTGATCGGGTTGTTCATGCGAAGGAAACAGGCGATCGCTCTTGAATATGGCCGTCGGGATGCGCCGATAGTTGTTGCCAAGGGCAGCGATGAAATCGCCGAAAAAATCCTCGAAGAGGCGCGGCGACACGGCATTTTTGTCGCAGAAGATCCTCAGCTCCTGGCTACTCTGTCAAGGCTTGAGCTTGATGAGCAGATTCCGGTGGAGTGTTACGCCGCTGTGGCGGTGGTTCTGGCCTGGGCATTCCGCCTTCGTGGTATCAGCCCCGAAAGACGGTAACTGCGCGAAGGCGTGGCGGATCAAGCCTGGAGAAACGAGTTTCTACGCCCTGTGCGGCTAACCCTCCCCAGCCGGTCGTAGACGTCAACGCTTGCGGTGGGCTCGCGGTTGCCGACAAGTGCCTGCAAAGCGCCCTCTATTGCGTCGCGTTTCCTGAGAATAAGAATTTCGTTACGACGGTGAAGATCCCGACACTCGAGCATTGCAAGCCTGAATTGATCCCAGGCTAATAGCTCAGCGGGCTCAACGGTCGTTTGAGATAACCGTGTCTGGTGCGATTCCGCTGCTTCGGCCAATGCTGAGAGCAGTGCTGACTTAACAGGCTGCAGCTTTTCGAACACGTCGAGGTTGCGTCCCCGAAGCGCCTCAAATTCCTCCTCGAGCAGCTGCTTCAGCCGCGAGCATTGCTCGTGGGCAACCGCGAGATGATGGCCAGGGGAGGTCACTTACCAGTTTCCGCGTCAGAGGAAATGCCATAGAGGGAGCGCTCGAGAGAGTAGAAACTCTCAGCGATTCTGCGAGGATCAATGATGTACTTGCCCTCGGCAATCGCCTGTTTGATCGTTTCCACCTTCTCACGATCAAAATCAGCGCTGCTCGCCATGGCGGTCTGCCGAAGCGCTCCGATGTCGGAACTGACAGTGTCTCCCGCGACAGCGGCAGGCTTTTCCTTCTCGGCAGCTTTCCCAGCAGGCCTCCCCGTGGTGGCAGAGGTGGCGAGAGAGGATCCTAAACTATTGATTGGACTAGGCATTTTTATTCCCGGCGGGTCAGAGACACCTTTTCGGCTTAAATTGAGTCGACGGATCCTTGAGGAACTTTAGCATCAAAGCGCACGGACGGCACCCCGTCCAATTACCAAACCGGCGAGCGCCTTGCCCGATTCAGGATTCCGTAGTTTCACCTGATCGCCCAGTTTCGCGTCTTCGAGGGCTTCCACTTGGATGCTGATTTCGATGCCTGCCCGGGCCACTGTCAACATCACCGTTTGACCTTTACGAACCATTAACGCCGGGCGGAGCATTGATGCCCGCAATGGCTCTCCGGCGCGAACCGTACCGGTCATCTCGCCTTGCTCGAGTCCCTGAATACTGCTCAGGTGGTCGGCGGGGAGGGCTCGTCGATCCATTTCAATGACTTCGAGCGAGCCAGCGTCAAGCGTCTCGCCTCGCATCAAATTGCGCCTTGCGACGACGACGGGCCGAGTATCGGTCAGGTCATCGCTGACCAGGACCGTGTCCGCGGCTACATCGCGTCGGAGTCGAGCGCGACTGAGGTCTTCGGTGCGGGTAATCGCGCCGGCGGGTACCCGCCTTCTCGGCACCAACTCTGCTCGGAACCCAGCGGCGCTGATCGCCTCACCGGCCCGCTGATCAGTTGTCGCCCTGAGGACAGAAGCGACCTCTTCGACATCCCCCGCCTGGGGTGCTTCGCCTGCTGCGATTGCGCGCCGAAGAGATCTTCCGATCAGCAACGCTGGGTTGTCGAGGCCCGCAGCGTTGGCGGGACCCTCACGGACGACCAAATCGCTGGGGCTGATCAGTTCTCCGGCGGCCATGGGTCGCGCCAGGACGACTCGCTGGCGCGGTCGTTCCACAGCGACCCGCAGGTAGTACTGGCGAACCGGGTTATCGCAGTTCGCCCGAATCGTGTTTCGTGACTCGAACGGGAAGTCGAAGCGATAGCCGTTGTCACAATTTGGTGGATCCACTCTTCCATCGAGGGCACCGATCCGGATTGAGTCCGCTGACGCGCCCGTCTGGGCTGCCATCCAGTCGGCGGCCTGCTTCCGAAGATGGTCCCTTGCCTGTCCAGCAGCGGTCAATGGCATCGCCTGCGCCATGCCGGTCGGGGTCGACACGGCCGGGGTTATTCGCTGCGTGCCCAGCGCTTGAACGGTTGCGTTTTGCGCCGTCGCTAACGATGTCACCGCAAGCAGCATGAATGTTGCATTGAGCTTGAGCGTCAATTTTAAAACACTGTTCACGTCAACCCTCCGTTCGCCGAACACGGACCCTAGACGGTTTTCCGTCAGAGCAGAACCGCGTGGCACAGCGATTGCATGAATCGGGCCAGCGTCGACGTCATGACAGGAGAAAGCGTTTCCATGCAAGGGCCGATCACATCGAGTATCAGTCAGCCAACCTGGCAGTCTGAGGATCGCCGCCGCTCGGCTCAGGTCACGGATCCCTTCCGATCCGGCGGTGGGTTCGGTCAGGCTCTGCGCGTTGCCACGGGGGCGCGGCACGCTCCCAACAAGACGAGCGATTATGAGATTCAGAGCGGCGATACGCTGAGCGGAATCGCTCAACGGAGGCTGCAGGAACTCGGATTGCCGGCGAGCGGGGCAGATATCGGTCGCGCCGTCGAGCAGCTTGCGGCCTCCAATTCAATTCGCGATCCAAACCGCATCTTTGCGGGCGACCGAATCAGCCTGCAGGGTCTCGAGCGCAGCCCGGCTCCGCAACCTCCTAGAGCGGCCTTACCACCCGCTCCGGTGGCTCGCGTAACGGCAGCGGGGGGCGGCGCTGTCGTGGCTTCGGCGCAGCCAGCTTTGACCGCGCGACCTGCCGGCAATCCGTCAGCCTCCGCAACGTTTCCACAGTTGCAGCGGACGCTTGATCGGGCTGTTGAACGGGGATATGTCGATCCAACCGAGCGCCAGGCAGTACAGGACAAAATCGTAGAAATCAGTCGGCGCTTCAAATTCTCGCCAGATGACTTCGCCACAGTTGCTCTGATGGAGAGCGATGGGCTCGATCCTCGCGCGAGTAACGGCCGCTGCCACGGAATTCTTCAGTTCTGTGAGGGACCCGGGCGCGGCGCTGAATCGGTCGGTATGTTGGGGCGTGCGTCGGAGATCCGCGACAAGTCCGTCCTGGCCCAACTCGGTCTCGTAGAAAAATACTTTGAAGACACACGCCTGGGCGCTGCGGGCCCGGTGTCGCTCGTTGATCTGTATCTCACAGTCCTTACGCCTGCGGCGCGGAGCGAGCAACGACCGCACGCAGCGCTCGATATCGCAGGACGCCAAGCCAAAGCACTCCATGTGAGTGGTGATCGCTCTCAGCCAATCACGCGTCAATCGATTTTCAGTGGCCTGATCGGGCATGCCCAGCAGCGCCTCGAGGCGTTAACGAAGTCAAGACCGGCCTTGGAAGCTCGGAGCAACGAGGGCACCGCGCAAAGTGTCCGACCAGGGCGGCAAGGATGAGCGAACTGCGGCTGCCGACCTGGCAAGGCGAGCGGCAAAGTGGCGGCAACGATTTGCCGCTTCGAGCGCCTGCAAACACTTCGCTTCGAGTGACGCGATTGATGGCTTCATTGGCATGGCCTGTGCTTTCGCTGTCCCTGACGAAAACTTTAGCGACAGTCTTGGCTGGCTGTCTGGCGGCGGTAATTCATTAGGAGCAGAGGTCATCCGATGGAAATCCTCAAGAACGCGTTAGGGCTGCATGAGCACGCGTTGCCGCTGCGCAATCGCCGCATGCAGGTCATCGCCGAGAACATTGCTAATGCGGATACGCCGCACTTCAAGGCGAAGGACATTGATTTCGCGAAGGCCTTGGATGCTGCCCGGTCCTCGCCAATGATGGCCACGAAGGCGAACCACTTCACGATCGGCGAGCTGCCTGGCGCAGACGGAATGATGTTTCGCACTCCATTCAACGCATCAGCCGACGGCAACACCGTGGAGATGAGCGTCGAACAGGCGCGCTACGGTAAATCCGCCGGCGACTATCAGGCAACGCTTGCATTTCTGGAAAACCGTATCAGCGGTATTCGTAAAGCGCTGAGAGGGGAGTAATCCATCATGTCCATCGAACGCATATTTGGGATTGCGGGCACTGCCCTGAATTCTCAAATGATCCGGATGAACGCGACCGCATCGAACCTTGCGAACGCCGGTACTGTTGCTGGCAATGAACAGGATGCATTCCGCGCCAAGCGTCCGGTGTTTAAAACACTGGTCGATAAAGAGGCAACCAATTCGGGATTCCAGCATGTCGGAGGCGTGAAGGTTGACCGAATCGTCGATGAGCAGACGCCTGTCAGAAAAATTTACTCGCCGGGCAACCCGCTCGCTGACAAAGACGGATTTGTGTTTTCGTCCAATGTCAGCGAAGTGACGGAGATGGTCGAAATGATGGCCGCCGCTCGTTCATATCAAAACAACGTTGAGGTGGTTAATACCGCGCGCGAATTGATGATGCGCACCCTCGACGTCATCAAAGCTTAAGACTGGAGCAGATCATGGCGTCTCCTGTGACCGGTGCTGGAAATTTCGTATCAACGCTTCCGAAGTATGAGGAAATCAAGAAGGCAGCCAAGACTCCTGGCCAGGCCGAGGAGATGGGGCAGCAGGCCTTTCTGACGCTTTTCACCACCCAACTTCAAAACCAGGATCCGCTTGATCCGGTCAAGAACGAGGCGTTTGTTGCCCAGTTGGCGCAGTTCTCGCAGCTCGAGGCCACCACCAAGATGGCTGCATCGATGGGTTCGATGGCCACTGCCATGCAGTCGGATCGGTTGGTGGCTGGCACAAGTCTTATCGGCAAAAAGGTTGCAACGCCAAACGGCACTGCACAACTTCTTAATGGCGCGAATATCGCTGGGGTGGTCTCTGTACCAAATGGCGCGGACAAAGTGACGTTGGATGTCTACGACCAGCTAGGGCGCAAAGTATTCACGCAGTCGCTTGGACGGCAAGCGCCCGGTGAAGTGCAGGTGCGGTGGGAGGGTTACAACGACAAGGGCGAGCGTATGCCTGAGGGTCGTTACAACGTTCAGGCGACCGTATCAAGTTTTGGCAAGGTCACGCAGGTTCCGATCAGTACGCCATCGGTTGTCCGCAGCGTCACCTTCAACGGCACGACGAACGAGATGATGGTTGAGGTTGAAGGCGGTGGCAGTGTGCCGCTGTCGCAGGTCAAACGCGTGGACGGTTGATCACAAACGCCCCTTTCCGAATTTCGCAAGCGTCAAAGCAAGCAAAGAATCTCCAGGAGTCTGAAACATGTCCTTCTACACCTCCCTGACCGGATTGAACGCGGCAACTGCCCAGCTCTCCGTGACCAGCAACAACATCGCTAACGTTGGCACCACCGGTTTCAAACGTTCGCGCGCTGACTTCGGCGACATCTTTGCTACCTCGCCGCTTCAGAAAGCGTCATCGGTCGTCGGGCAGGGCGTTGCGTTGAAAGCCGTTACCCAGGAATTCAGCCAGGGCAACGTGCAATTCTCAGCAAGCTCCCTGGATATCGCGATCACAGGTGACGGCTTTTTCCCCCTCAAGTCCGCCGACGGTCTGCAGGATATCTACACGCGGAACGGGACTTTCGTGTTGAACGACTCGTTTGCGGTCGTTAACTCCGCAGGTCAGGCGCTGATGGCTGCAACGGTCGATTCAAGCGGTAAGGCTGATCTTGAAAACCTGCGAAAGCTGTTTATCCCGCGCGCAACTGCCGGCGAGGCCAGGCAGACCGAAAACGTTAAGCTCGCGCTCAATGTACCGGCCGACAGCCCGGTGGTCACCAAAGCATTCGACCCCGCAGACCCGTCCACTTACAACCTGACCACCGCTGTTACTGTGTTTGATTCAGGCGGTAACGACTACCTGGCCACGGTTTACTACGTGAAGACTCAGGTGGCATCACCAGAGGATCCCAACAACAAGTGGCAGACCCATGTTTATATCGGAGACAACAAACTCCGTGAAAACCTGATTCAGGGAACTGACAGCAAGGGCAAAGAGCTGTACGTCAATAAATACGGCGAAATTCGCTCTGAAAGCTCGGTGCCGCCAGTCCCGGTCGAGAAAATTGCCCGGGGCGTGTCCCGTCTGTACAACCTGGACGACCTTCGCAGCACGAATCCATCGGTGCCAGCGAAAACGCAAAGCTTCCCCGCACTCACTGATCAACTGGTTGCCGACTGGAAGAGCGGTATTGGCGGTAACGGCCTGTCTTTGCCCGATCGGGTGATTGATTTGTCAGGGTTGAAAAGCGCAGGGGCACCGGCCGCCGATAAATACTCGATTCTGATTGGCGGTGCCGCTTACGGGATCAATAAGTCGTCGTTCGGCGATAACTGGTCTGACAGCAACGACACTGGATGGGACTTCGTTGGCGCCAAGCTTGCCGAAGCGATCGGGACGGGCGCTACCTACGACAAGGCCACTGGTGCCCTGAAGGTGGCGATGAATCGCGATGACTCTTTGACGAAAGACATCGTGTTGAAGGCGGGAGCAGCTGTTGATGGCGAGGAACTCAAGAAGAGCCTGGCTGGCCTCAAGTTCACGATCAATGTGGATGACTCAGAGCGTACCGTCGACGTGACCTCCATGATGTTCGGGTACTCAACGGAGGGCAAGAAATTCACGGGCGTGGATATCGCCCGCAGTCTTTCGAACGAGCTGAACAAGGCGTTCGGCGGCCAGCGGTACTTCGACTTCAGTTCCCTGGTGAATCAATCTGTCGGTAAAGCGCAGCTGTTCAAGGTTGCCGTAGCCGAAGCAAACTCGAAGGATCCGGTTCCTGACAGCCACTACGTCTCGATTCAAATTGACGCATCGAACACCAGCCAGGGCTCACTGTCCAAAATGACGATCGCTGAGACCGAGGCGAAGATCAAGGCGGAACTTGCAACGCAGGTGACTGCATTGCGAACCAAGGCCGGAACGCTCCCAGAGCCAGAAAAATCCGAGATGCTTGCCTCGGCTGATCGCTTATCGACCCTTGTCGTCAATTATGACCCGGTAGAGCGGGCATTTGGTTTTAACGCAGGCGATGGCGAGAAGGTGTTTGTGGGCTCGGCGTCGAGCGGTCCCAATGAGTTGTTCGGTCTGGTTGTGTCACCGACCGAAGTCAATCTGGACACTGGGTTCTATGGCGTCGATATGCCACCCAACGGTCTTGGAATTGTCGATGAGGACTCGCAGCGCTATGGCATCAAGGTTGATTTCGACGATTTCAACAAAGTCTTCACCATTTCATCCGGCTCAACCGGCGACACGTCCGCAATATCCATTAAGGACGGCAGCGATCTGATGGCCACGCTGTTCCGGTTCCCCGCTGTGGGCAGCGCCCCCATTGCCACCGGAGAGTCTGAGCGCCCCCTTCGCGGTATTGCGTCCAAGCCGGCGGTCCTGTCCGGAGCCCCGATCGGCCTGAATGTTTCAGGAAAGTTCGCTGTTGATTCCACGAACAACAAGTTCGTGATGACCGTCGACAATGTGTCTGGCGTCGTTGAGATGCCCATCAAGTCCGACTACACAATTGACTCGTTCCGGACCGAGCTTGAGCGGCGCATCAATGCGCTGGCTGACAGCCAGGGTCGAACCGTGAGCGGCGTGAAGGTAAGCGTTGAGCGCAATTCGCTTGGGCAGAGCTTCTTCAAGCTCACCACAGGCACCAGCGGTGACAACGCCTTTTTGAAAGTAAGCGCCAATAGCGTCTGGGGTTTGTCGGGCGACGATAGCGCGCGGGGTACCACGAGCAAGTGGTTGAGCCCACCACAGGCCTCTGAAATTGGTGAGGACGGGAGCACGCGTCCGCTCTATGTCGACCGCGATGGAAACGAAACCACCAGTTCCGATGGTTTTGATGAAACCGAAGCTCTGGACCTGTGGGCGCCAATCTTTCTGGACAAGGGCGAACTGACCTTTGATACGGCCGGTAATCTGCTGTCGCCGCTGAGCGCGATCCGATTCAAGCCGGAAACGATCGGTGACACCGGTGCGACACTCAGCTTCTCGATCAATTACGAGGGGTCGACGCAGTACGCCAACCCGTTCTCGGTGCTCTCTCAGAGCCAGGACGGCTCCCCCGAAGGTGACCTGATTGGCCTTGACATCAGCGATAGCGGGCTGGTCAGCGCGAACTATTCCAACGGTACCCAGAAGAACCTGGCAAAGATTGTGCTTTCTAACTTTTCAGCCCCGACGGGACTTCGACAGGTGGGTGAGGCCAGCTACCTCGCCACCTCCCAGTCAGGCCGGGTGCGGGTGGGGGAGCCAGGGACAGCGGGCTTTGGAACCATCCGGGCGGGTGCCCGGGAGCGCGCCAACGTGGACCTCACCCAGGAATTGATTGAGTTGATCTCTTCGCAGCGGAACTTCCAGGCCAATGCGAAGGCGATCGAGACGAACAACACGCTGACCCAGTCGATCATCAACATCAGGAGCTGATGATTGACCGGGGGGAGCCCGGAACATGGATCGCCTGGCCTTTACGTCACTGAAGTCTGTCACCGAGGAACGGGTTCGCCGGGAAATGCTCACCAATGAGCTGGCGAATATTACCTCGGTAGGCTTCAAAAAGAGCTTCGAAAGCACCACTCGTACGATCAAGGTCCAGGGCCCAGGATTCGATAGCCGGCTGATGCCGGTACTCGAACAGCGCGATCAGATCAACCTGGAGCCAGGGGTCAGGATGATCACCGGTCGTAAGCTTGACATCACAATCGACGGTTCGGGCGTGATGGGTGTTCGCGCCAAGAACGGCGAGCTGGCTTTTACGCGTAGAGGCGACCTGCACGTTAATAACGAGGGGTTGCTCGAGACGGGTGGCGGTCAGGCGGTGCTTGGTGAAAACGCCGCGCCTATCAATGTACCGGTCGGGTTGGATCTCGAAATTTCCCAAGACGGAACGATCTGGGCGCGCGACCCGAATGTGGCAGAGCAGGCGCCTGTGCAGGTCGGAAGGCTTCTGCTGCGGGATGCAAGCGCAACGCCCTTGGGTCGGCGCGAAGACGGCCTGTTCAAGCCCTTTGGCGATCAGGTGTTACCCAATGGTGATTTTCAGACAGGTCCGGTGCCCGTATCGGTGACTGCTGGCGCCGTTGAGGGAAGCAACGTCTCTCCGATCGAGGCGATGGTGCGGATGCTTGACCAGACGCGCTCATTTGAAACCCAGATCAAGATCATCAAAGAAAGCCGTGGTCTTGACGAATCGGGTTCCAGCATGTTGCGGGCTCGCTAGAGACCCGGGTTGTAACGATTAACTGACTCTCATAGTTTCAAGGAGTTGAGGTATGGATGCCTCGATGTGGATTGCGAAGACAGGTCTGGACGCTCAACAAAAGCGAATGAGCGTCATATCAAACAACCTGGCCAACGTCAGCACCAACGGTTTCAAGCGTGACCGAGCGCTGTTTGAAGATCTGCTCTACCACAACGTCAGGCAGGCGGGTGGTCAGACCAGCGCAAACGAGCAAGCGCCCACAGGCATGATGCTTGGTACTGGAACCCGGGTTGTTGGTACCGAAAAGCTGTATGCCCAGGGCAACCTGATTTCCACCCAAAACGCACTTGACCTGGCGGTAAGCGGGGAGGGGTTCTTTCAGGTGCTGCAGCCGGACGGAACGATTGCGTATACACGCGACGGCAGTTTCAAGGTGTCCGCAACAGGCCAGATCGTGACCGTAAATGGCGCCCTCCTGCAACCGGCGCTGGTGCTGCCGCCCAACGCGGAGAGCTTGACGATTGGCGCGGACGGCACGGTATCGGTGGCGCTGTTTGGCGGTGGCCAGCAGGCGCTCGGCAACATTCAGCTTGCGCGTTTCCTGAATCCTGCCGGCCTGCAGCCGCTGGGTGGGAATCTGGCAAAACCCACGGTGGCGAGTGGTCCTCCGCAGGTCGTTCAGCCGGGTCTCAATGGCGCAGGAAAACTCGTTCAGGGCGCTCTCGAGGCTTCGAACGTCAACGTCGTTGAAGAGATGGTCAACATGATTGAGACCCAGCGCGCGTACGAGGTCAACTCGAAAGCAATTTCGGCAGCGGACGGCATGCTGCGCTTCCTGAATAACAACCTCTGATGAGGGCTGAGATGAATCTGCGTTTCGGATTTTCCGCGATGATCTGCGCGGCGGTTGTTCTGGTAAGCGGCTGTGCCACGAATGAGCCTGTGCTCGCGCCCAGTCCCGCGTTTGCGCCAACCATGCCTGTGGCAGATCCCCCGCGCATGGCGACGGGCTCGATCTACGCAGGTGGAATCGATGACTGGTTTGGTCGCAAGCGGCAGTACCGCGTCGGAGATGTACTCACGGTGATCCTGCAGGAGCGGACTGCCGCATCCAGATCTGCGCTCACCAACACATCACGGGCCGCCGAAATTTCAGCGAGGGCACCCACCGCGAACGGTTTGCTCTCCAACCTGAACCTTGGCGGTGAATCAACGTTGAAAAGCGAAGGTACCGGGCGAGCTGATCAAACGGCGGAACTGACCGGAGCAATATCGGTCACGATTTCCGAAGTGCTCCCTAACGGAAATCTCGTTATTCGCGGCGAAAAGCAGCTTGCGCTCAGCGAGGGAAGCGAATTTGTTCAGGTCGCCGGAATCGTTCGCCCTGAAGACATTGCACCGGACGGCAGCGTGCAGTCGCGCCGCCTCGCCAACGCGCAGATTGCCTACCGCGGAACCGGCGAGTTGGCGAACGCTTCGAAGGGTGGGTGGGGAACGCAGCTTCTCCACCGCCTCTGGCCGTTCTGATTCACGCGCTCCTAAAGGATGAATCGGGTCATGAAAACAAAACTTAAGTCGACCGGGGCAGTCATCTGGTGTCGCATCGTCCAGCGTGGGTTCGCTGGCGTTCGAGAACTCTCTGCGACATTCAAAGCGGCGTGGGTAGCCGGTCTTGTCCTCGCACTTCTGATCGCTGGCCCTGCACAAGCCGACCGAATCAAGGACCTGGTCACCGTTGGAGGTGTTCGAGCGAACCAGCTGATTGGGTACGGCCTGGTTGTTGGGCTGCAGGGTACGGGTGACGGGCAGGACATCAACTTCACAGGGCAGAGTGTGCGCGCCATGCTCGATCGGCTCGGCGTCAGCGTCGCCTCGCCTCTCTCGGACTATGACGCGTCCCGACTTAACACGGGTGCGATCAACCTTAAGAACGTGGCCGCAGTGATGGTCACGGCGGAACTGCCTCCGTTTGCCAAGCCAGGCCAACGGATTGATGTGACGGTCTCGGCGATGGGACGGGCGGAAAGCCTTCGAGGTGGAAGCCTGCTGCTGACGCGTTTGCGGGGTATTGACGGGCAGGTCTATGCGCTGGCGCAAGGATCGCTTTCGATCACAGGGGTCGACGCGGGTGCCGCGGGCTCGAGAGTATCGGTGGGCGTAACCACGGCCGGACGGGTCCCAGGAGGCGGTCTGGTTGAGCGCATTGTCGAGTCTCCGTTCGAGACATCTGAAAAGATCATCCTTAACGTTCGCGAGGCAGATTTCTCCACGGCTGCAGCGATCGCACAGGCAATCAACGAGCGCTTCGGGGAAGGTGTGGCCAATGCGATCGACGGTGTTGCAGTCGCGGTAGAGGCGCCGTCCGGCCCGAATCAGCGTGTTGCCTTCCTGAGCATGATCGAGAATCTGGACGTGAAGGCGCCCGAACCAGTTGCTCGTGTTGTTGTGAACTCGCGTACTGGTACGGTAGTGATCAGCCGCAATGTTCGAGTCACCGCCGCCGCAGTGACTCATGGGACGCTCACGGTAAAGATTTCGGCGACCAATGAGGTCAGTCAGCCAAATCCGCTTGCCGGGGGGCAAACGGCTCCCGTGCAGAACGCAGAAGTTGAAGTTAACGAGCCTCGGAACCCCATGGTGCTGCTGCAACCTGGGGTCGATCTGCGCTCGATCGTCGACGCGGTCAACCAGATTGGTGCCACGCCGTCGTCATTGATTGCGATTCTCGAAGCACTGAAGAGCTCTGGCAGCCTTCGTGCGGAACTGGTGGTGATCTGATGAGCCAGGTGTCGTCTCGTGTGCAGTCGCACATCGACTTTCAGGGACTGGGCGAGCTCAAAGGGCAAGCGCAGCGCAATGAGAGTGGCGCACTGCGCGAGGTGGCACAGCAGTTTGAAGCGATGTTCATCCAGCAAATCATGAAGACGATGCGCGAGGCTGGCTTCAAAGGTGGCGAGCTGATCGAGTCGCAGGCGATGGATACGTTTCAATCGATGCATGACAAGGAAATCTCGCTGCAGATGGCCAAGCGCGGCAGCTTCGGCCTGGCGGATATGCTGGTTCGTTCGATGGAGCAGCAGGGACGGGCGGTTCCGGCTGCGGAAATGTTGGCGGCGCGTGAGGCCCGCAACAACAAAGCGCAGCCTGCTGGCTTCAGCGTGGATAACACCGCGTCCAAAGGCATGGTGATCCAACGTCCTGCCGTCGCGCGGCCACTTGCGCCCGATATCGCACCGCTACCGTTGCCGCGTAAGGCTGTCGGCGGCATGCAGCTTCAGCGCGATCTGAGTCTGCCAGGCGCAACGCCGTCCGTCGTCATGCCGAAGCGGAGTGCTGAATGAGCGATCTGCTGTCCCTTGGCAGAGGTGGGGTTCAGGTTTATCAGCGTGCGCTGAATACCACCTCCAACAATATCGCGAACCTGGCGACGGAAGGCTATTCCCGGCAGGAAACTGTCATCGTTGATAACATGCCCAAGCAGGATGGCCGTCATTTCCTGGGCACCGGTTCGATTGTTGACGCGATCGGGCGAAATTTCGATGCTTTCATCGAGCAAAGCCTTCGCTCGAGCATCAGCGACCTGGAAACGCAGACGCCTTTGATCGATTACGCAGAGCGGGTCGTCGATATCCTGGGCAGCCAGCGAACCGGGCTTACCGGAGCGTTGGACGCTTTCTTTTCCGCCGCGCGCGCGGTATCCAGTGATTCGGCGTCTGCCGAGTTGCGCGCTACTTTCCTGAGTGAGGCGGATGGGCTTGCGCAACGGCTTCGCACCCTGGGTGGCCAACTTGATGTTCTGAACACAGAAACATCCGAGGCGCTTCAGACCCAGATCGATCGCATCAATACGCTGTCTGACCAGCTGGCAACGGTCAACGCTGAACTGAATCGACGGGGGCTTCTAAGCCGTCAGGCCCCCCGGCTTCTTGACCAGCGCGACAGCTTGCTGCGCGAACTTTCCACCGTAGCGAAAATCCGGGTGACCGAGGCACCATCTGGCGCGGTGGACGTCAGCATTGGGACGACCAATAACCGCGGGAAGATCGTCGAGGGAAAGGTAGCCAGACAACTCGACGCAGAAATCGACCCGCAGACACTCGGCGTCAAGCTGATTCTTGATAAGCGCAGCACGTATGAGGTGGTGTCGGGCGTGGGAAGCGGGGCGCTTGGCGGGGTGCTTGCTTTTCGTGATCAGGTCCTTGATCCCTCGGTGCGCCAGCTTGATTTTCTCGCTCAAACCGTCGCGACGCAGTTCAACGGCGTTCACCGTCTGGGCATGGATGCCATGGGGAAGCTGGGCGAAGACCTCTTTACCATTGACCCGGTGTTTACCTTGCGCACCGAAACCTCGTCTGCCAATCTCGGGATTCGATGGGAAGTAACCAACCCGGCCGACACCAAGTTCCACAGCCTGCGTCTCCAATTCGATCCCGACACCGTCCAATGGACAGCGACCGATCTCGAGACGGGATTGTCTGCGACCGGCGTGAACGATCTGAAGATAAACGGGATGCAAATCCGAATCGATGGAACCCCGACCCAACAGGAAACCGTCACGCTTGAAGCGTCCAATCGTCCTGCGATGGGTCTCCGAAAGATCATCGAGGATCCGCGGATGGTTGCGGCAGCCGCACCGTTCAGGGTGATTGAAGATCCGATGAACCCCAGCGGGGCTGACGCGACGATCGCATGGCAGCCGGATCAGAGTGACAACACCCTCTTGCCATCGCTTGGGACGGTCAACCTGAGCAATCGTTGGCAAACCAATACGCAGCGCGTTGATCTGTCGATCAATCGCTCTCTCGCCGTGGTTGGAAAAATCTCGGCGGGTCAGCGCGACGTTCAGCTTGGCATGACAAGCGACATCAGTGGGCCGGTTGAACTTGAAGTGTTCACGCGCGATGGGCGCCACCTGGCGGGCAGTATCCTCAACGAGGCGGAAAGAGCGGCGATCGTCAGCACCGCGAACGGTTTCGTAAAAGGGGCAACCTATTCCCAGCTCTACCGAAACGCCCATGGCGAAGACAGCTACCTTGATCTCTCAATCCTTCGCGGCGCACGGGCCCTCCCAACCAACGTAGACAAACTCGATTCAAATGGCCTGGTGGTTGGGGTGACGGTTGAGCCCGCGAAGCTTGTGACCGAGCGCATTCCGATGCAAACCGTGCCTGACAGTGGAACCTTGATTGCCGCTGCGGCAGTCGGTCTGAACGGTAACTGGCTTAACGCTTTTTCTCCCGCCGGCGGGCCTGGCTCGACTCCGCGTGCGACAGAAATCGCGGCGTGGTTGTCGGCCGAAGTCTCCAGGCTGGGGTTGAATGACAAGATCCAGGTTGGCGCGGTCAATGAATTGCGTGCAGATCCATCGCAGCTTCGGCTGGATCTGCCGCTGAGCGTCAACGGGGTCGATGTGGTACCCGCCGGAACCCGTCCCTCGTCGCCGCAGGCGCTGGTTGACATGATCAACCAGGTGACAGTCCACACAAACGTCCGCGCTTATCTCGGTGAGCAGGGTGAAATTGTTCTGACGGGTGACAGCGGTTACGAGGGCGTCGATATCGAGATTGGCCCCGGCAACAACTGGTTGACCGGCAAAGCGGGTAATGCCTTGGGCGTGACCGCAGGAAACTATGCCGGTCGCGTTGAATTCAAGGCGCTCGACAACCTCACCGATATCCGGCTCGAGATTGGCCCTGCCGGTGATCCGGCGGCGCTGGCCAGGCTGGGTCTGTCAACCCATGTCTATATTGACGGGCAGGTGCCTGAAGACCTGGTTGTTGTTGCGAAGGGAAGTGCGGCCGGCTCGCTTTCGGTGGCGCAGAAGAATGATGGGTTGGTGTCGATACGTTCACTACGCGAGCGGCAGCTTTCGGTAACGTTCACCACTGACACCAAGTACCAAATTCTTGATGTCGCAACCAATACGCTGCTGGCGGAGCGCGAGTACAACGCGTTGGATGGAATACGGTACCGCGGCATCCAGATCAATTTGTCCAGACGGCCGGAAAAGGGCGATACGTTTCGCATCGACGGGAATCAGGACGGTGTGGGTGACAACTCGAACATTCTCAGGCTCGCTGGACTCGAGTCCTCACGCGATCTCGTCCAGGGTGGGTTCACCATCGCTGAAAGCTGGAACGGACATATCAACGAAATCGGAAATCTGAACAACCAGGCACGTATCGCGCAGGAAGCGCTAAAAATCGTTCATGACCAGGCCGTCGAAGCGCGCGACAGAGTGTCAGGTGTCAGCCTCGATGAGGAAGCTGCCGATCTGATCCGCTTTCAGCAGGCCTATCAGGCTTCAGCTCGAATCATTCAAACCGCCAACACGTTGTTCGAAGCCGTTCTGCAGGTGCGCTGATGAAAATATCCACACAGCAGTTTTTCGATCGGGCCGTCAGCCAGATGAGCGATCGTCAGATCTCGCTCTCAACGATTCAGGCGCAGCTCGCTGAAGGTAAGAAGATCGTCAAGCCCAGCGACGAGCCAGACCGCGCTGGAGCGATCCTTCGCATCAAGAGCATGGTTGATCGCCAGGACCGCCATCAGGAGGCGCTCGTCGCCGCCAAGAATCGGCTTCAGTCCGAGGAGGCTGTTCTAAAGAACTCGACCAATCTGATCACCCGCATCAAAGAGCTGGCGCTGACCGCTTCAAATGACAGTTACGACGCCTCCAACCGGGAGGTGCTCGCCATTGAAATAGATGGTATGGCGGAGCAGTTGCTTTCCCTTGCCAACGCTCGCGATACTCAAGACAACTACCTGTTTGCAGGAGCAAAAGTTCGCGAGCAACCGTTCCAGAAGAACGCCGATGGTCGGATCATCTATGTTGGAGATGAAACAAGGTTCCGAATCGCGGTTGGCGACCACCGCGACCTGAATTTGAATCGAAGTGGCACCGACGTATTCGGTCCGCTGGCACGCCAAACCGGTGATCCCGAAGCGCCTGTCATGAGCGCGGTGAGCTTGTTTGAATCGCTACAGGATCTTTCGACCGCGATACGTGCCGGCGGGCATGACGAAATGAATCGGGGTATCGGCGAGCTTGATCAGATGATGAATCGGTTTACCTTCAACATCTCGGAGGTCGGCACCGACCTGCATGTTGCGAGCATGCAGACCGAAGTTGTCGAAGAGACGCAGCTGCAGCTTAAAAGTGTGCTGTCCAATATAGAAGACCTCGATTACGCCGAAGCCGTTACACGAATGCAGAAGCAGATGATGTCGCTGGAGGCCGCGCAGCGAAGCTTTGCGCAGATTTCGCGGTTGACACTTTTCGATTACGTTAATTGATTGCCTAAAGTTCCTAAGATACGTGTCGACCCCCTTCGTGGGCCACCGAATTTGAGTAGGAAATCTACTTGGATACTAACCAGATCAGCAGCGCAATCGGCGTTGGTTCAGGCATCGACATTAAGGCGATGGCCAAGAGCCTTACCGATGTTGAGCGCGAGCCGCGTGCTAAAGCGCTTGAGGACAAGATCTCCAAGGCGGAAAAGCGCGTTTCTGGCTATGCAGCAATCATGTTCGGCTTGAAGCAGATTCAGGGTGCTTTCAAGGGTCTCAACGATCTGTCGGATTTCAGCGGCGCAACCGTTCGTAACAGCAACCCCACCGCTTTTGAAGCGACTGCGCTGCCGGGCGCGCAGCTTGGGCAGCATACGGTTCAAGTCAATTCCGTTGCGAAGCCGCAGATCACGCGTAGTGACTATTTCTCTTCCGCCACGCAGCCTTTAAATGCTGGCGCAGAGTTCAACCTCCAGATCACGGTTGGCGGGCGAATCAACTCTGTCAAGGTCACCGAAACCACCCCGGAAGGAGTGGTTGAGGCAATCAATACCAAGTCGGGGGTCACAGGGGTCGAGGCGCGCCTGGTCAGCACGGGTGATCCGGTGAACCCGTACACCATCCTGCTTACTGGAACCGATGGGGCCGCCTCAGCGTTCAGCGTTGCCCAGCCCGGAACTGAAGCGGCGGTACCGGGGTTGGGCTTTTCCACCACGCTGCAGTCAGCGTCCAACGCGAACGTGGTGATTGACGGACTTGCGATCAGTCGCGCATCGAACACCATCGATGACGCGATTCCCGGTGTTCGACTGGAACTGGTTGCGCCCACCGCAAGTGCTGGAACGATCAGCCTTTCGCGCGATACAGCGCCCGTCAAAACTAAAATCGAAGCACTTACAAAGGCCTATAACGAGTTTCAAGAGTTTCTCGACACAATGGGAAACCCTAAATCAACTGATGAAGAGTACGGCGGGATTCTCGCTACTGACACGCTGTTACGCTATGCCCGCGATCAGGCTCGCTCGCTGGTAACGGCTACTTCGAATACGCCAGGACCTGTCGTTTCAGCGCTGCGCGATATCGGGATTACCCTCGATCGCGAAGGGCGCCTTCAGACCGACTCGGTCAAGTTAGACGTCTCGCTGAAGGGGCGGTTTGAAGAGATCGCTGCCGTGCTGTCGGGTAATACCGAAAACGCATCGCTGGCCGATGAATCAACAAAGCTCGGTATCGCGGGCGAGGCGCTGCGAAAGCTTGAAAAGCTTATGGCCACCGAGGGCCCGATCCTGTCGCGCAGTAAATCTGCCGAATCGCTGGTCACGTCCACCCAGGAAGAGCTCTCGGAGCTGCAGGAAAGGATGGATGGCGTTTACGAGCGGTATCTCAAGCAGCTTTCCGCCATGGATTCCGTTGTTTCACAAATGAACTCTCTTCGTGATTCGCTCAGTGGTCAGTTCGAAGGCCTCATGGCGATGTATACGAACAAGTAGCGTTCACAGTTCGGCCGGGACACTAAAACCGTAACCTTCCGTAAAGTTCGGGGCCGAGCGCTAAAGTTCCCAATTCTGTCGCCGATCCTCATGACGAAGGGGAGAGGCGGGTCGCGTTCCTGCGGTCCGTCTGCTTCTTTGTCGCTGATAGTGCCTTCGCTATCGGCTAATTGGGGACAAGGCCATGGACAGCATAAGAACTTCCACTGCCGCGTCGACGTCAGGACTGACAGCGGCGGCGGCAAGACCGGCGCCTTCGGCTCGTGCGGGTACCGACGGCGGGGTAGATGCTCCCGTAATGCCCAAGGTTCCACAGGTAGCGTTGCGCGTTCCGGCGAAGCCCGTCGTTGCGCCAGCAGAACCTGCATTTGATCCTGGCGAACTCCGGCAGCGCTTGGAGCAGGCCACGCAGATGCTCAATGAGCAATTACGTTCCACTAAAACCAATCTTGCGTTTGGCGTCGACCCTATGGTCGACCGAACGATCATTACCGTCACTGACCGGGCTGGCGAAGTGGTTCGCGAGATACCCGGAGAGGTTTTCTTGCGGGTGGCTCGGAATATTGAGCGTTTTATCAGCGAAGGCACCGAGCTGAAGGGCGCGGAGCTTGACAAAATCCTTTAACTACTTTCAAAAATCATTATTTGTAGCTAAAGCGGCTGCAAATTCGGTCGAATCAGAAGGTGAGGGCGGAATCCCCGCTCGGGCCTAAACCAGAAGTCCTGTCAATCTTGGGGATCGAAACATGTCAGTAATCAACACCAACGTAAAAGCTCAGTATGCGCAAAACGCCCTCTCGGTCAACAACCGTGGCATGGCAAACAGCATGCAGCAGCTGTCGACCGGTAAGCGAATCAATGGCGCTAAAGACGACGCTGCAGGCTTGGCGATTGCGACGCGCATGACCGCTGACCTCAAAGGTATGACGATGGCGATCAAAAACGCCAACGACGGCATCTCCATGATGCAAACCGCTGAAGGCGCCTTGGGCGAAGTCACCAGCATGCTTCAGCGCATGCGGGAGCTGTCGGTTCAGTCTTCAACGGGCAGCTTGACCGTGAGCAATAGGGTTGCGCTGCAGAAAGAG